>ENA-OQNO01000016-OQNO01000016.1-human-gut-metagenome-genome-assembly--contig:-NODE-16-length-234493-cov-21.135084_pt1 | contig 234493 bp, 229 predicted proteins | sample MGYA00242629_ERZ504880 | MGnify/ENA primary metagenome ERZ504880 (study PRJEB26092, sample SAMD00036377) | human gut metagenome | host: Homo sapiens | study: EMG produced TPA metagenomics assembly... | reverse complement strand
GTACGCTCATCGGTCGAGAGTTCCTTCCCGAAATACCGCTCAATGCGCAGCATTGAGCTTTTCAAACATTCAACTGTCATTTGAGCCTCCAAAAATAAAATCGTAGTCCTCGGCGGCGGACCGCTTCTGCTGCTGGTCTGCTGCTGGTTTGCGCCGCTGGTCACGCGCCTGTACATCACCAAGGGTTTTTACACCCTCGTTTTTCCAAGCCTTCAAGATTCCATTGACGTAATTCCACCTGCGGACCCCTGACAGGGCAGCTTTTTTGATTGCCAGCAGGATGAGGTCATCCGTGAAAATCTGCCGCCAGTCCATCAGGGCATCACTCGCCGCCGGGGGAAAGCTTCCAATGTTGTCCTCGAAAGAGCGGATAATCTCAGACAGGCCAGCATCGACAGCCGCCGCACCAGCGTCTTTATCTCTATTCTCTATATCTCTTATATCTTTTCTCTTATCTCTTATATCTATGGGGACATTTTCTCCACAATCAGCGGACACATTGTGTCCACTTTCGTGTCCGCTATATTGTCCAGCCTGTAACCGTTTGTTTGCTGCATTACTGCGCATTCTGCGGTTCTTTTCAGCATAATCGGTTTCACTGCCGACCATTTCAGCGTGGTTGACAAGAACTAGCGTTCCGTCCTGTTCCTCATAGATAAGTCCGAGTTGTTTATAAAGCCCCAGCGCAATGCGGATGGTGTCCAGCGAGAACCACTTGCAGTCACGCTGAATCTTTCCCATATCGAACGGTATGATGACATCGCCTATCTGGCATGTAAGGCGACCACCCGTATTGATGGTTTTGAGACAGAGCATTTGATAAAGGACAACGTAGTTGGCACCGTTGGGCTGGCTCATCAGGAAATCGACCACCTCGGAATTCATAAACGAATCCTTGAGTTTTATCCAGTAGTACCGTTTGCCTGTTGCCATTCAAACCTCCTTAGAACGGCAGGTCATCGCCATCGTCAATTTCAGAGAAATCATCCGGGCTGCCCTGCGAATACTGCACAATGCCAGGGGCGGCATTTGCGCCCTGCCACTGCTGCCGCTGGCTCTGGGTGGCAAACCCCATCTGCTGGGGCTGCGGCTGCTGGTTCCGATAGGTGGCCGGTGGTGGGTTCGTCCCGCCATCATCCACAGCCCCCTGCTGGTTGTCCTGCTTCGGCCCCGCAAAATAGATGTTGTCCACCACGAACTCAATCGCCGTGCGGTTGTTTCCGTTCTTATCCTCATACTGCCGCGTCTGGCAGCGGGAATGAACTACAGCGGCGCTCCCCTTGCGGAAATACCTGCTGACGAACTCCGCCGTCTTGCCCCATGCGGTAAAGGTGAGCCAGTCCGTAGGACGGTGACCGTTGGCATCCACCATATCCCGGTCAACCGCCATGCGGAAACTTGCCACCTGCTTTCCCGTCTGGGTGGTCCGCAGCTCAGGATCAGCTGCAAGCCGCCCCTGAAAATCACAGCTGTTCAGCATGAGAAATCACATTCTGCACTTTCTCAGGTGCCACAGGTACGGCATCGGCTTTCAGAGGGAAAATATCCGAATGCAGCATCTTCATGAGCTCATCAGCGAACATGCCTGCTTCAATTGCGCCGTCTTTCCTGCACTTGGAATAAATCATGTGCAGTTCCAGCCGGAGCTGGAAAAGTTCATTGTATTCCTCAAAGGGAATCGTAATCATTTCCATAGAAATGTCCTTTCCGGTCATTTCGACCATTCTTCTTTGTACCGAGCCAACTGTTCTGGGGTATCGGTCTGGATGCCCAGTTCTTTGGCTTCTTCAATTGCACCGTCCACAAGATGAGCAAATTCCTTTGAATCCATCTTGTGGCTTTCCTTGTAGACAAAATAGCAGGAGTAGTCTTTTCCGTTTTCCTTCCGGGTTTCATAGAGCCGGACATAGGGGTAAAAGTCGCTGGGATCTGCGGTCGGCGGGAGTTTCAGGCCAACAGGCTTGCCGTCCTTGTCGCGGGCAAGCGCTCCATACGAAACCACGAGCCGCCGCTTTACTGCATCCTCGCTCTCGCCGGTCTCCGCAGAAATCTTGTTGCACAAGACGTGGAAATACGCATTTGCTGACAGGCTGCGCTTTTCCCTGTGCTTTTTGATTTCCACATCCAGAACCGGCTCCTGATGGAGCTTGTCCCAGATTTCCCGGAAGTCGCCGTTGATTTCCAGCGTGACCCGTTGTTTCCCGCCGAGGGTAAAAGCCATGTCTACCAGCCGCCCGGTCATGTGACATCCTCCTTGTCCTGATGGCAGTGCATATAGATATAGGCGCCGTTCTGCCCCATGTTGGCGTATAACCAGTCATTGATCTTGGCAAGGCTCATGTGGTTGTGCAGCACTCCCAGCTCGTAAATGTACTCACCGTTCAGCTTTTTCTCTGCAATTTTGGCTTGGATTTCTGCGTCATCGTAGTTGGCTTCCACCATGTACAGGTCATAGTTTGGAGCCGTGATGCCGTTCAAATTGTTCATGTCTGTGCAGTAAAACAGCTTTCCTGACTTGAGCCAGACTTTCCACCCGCAGTTCGGAACATTGTGCTTGACCATATCGGGCCTGACATTGCAGATGCCGTATCCGTACATGTGCCCCGGCTCCAGAACATCAATCTGCGAGACCGGCACCCCTGCATCCACCAGCGGCTTGCACAGCCATGCACAGCACGCAAAGCGGAGTGTGGGGCGTTTTTCCGCTAAAAGCCGGAGCGTTGTCGGCTGGAAGTGGTCACCATGAATGTGAGTGAGCAGAACCAACTTCAACGCCCGGTATACTTTCGACAGCGCCTTGAACGAAACGCCGCAGTCAATCAGGATTTTTTGGTCAATCACCACCGCATTGCCTTTACTGCCAGTTGCGATGATGTTGTAGTCGATCATAACGAGCTGAGGTCAACCACCGGCTCGGCGGTCGTGGGTTCGCTCTGAGCAATGTCCACATGGGGCAATGCCTGCCCATCGCCCACCTCAGGCTTCCCGGTATGCAGTTCTGGCTGCTCCTGTGCGTCAGACATGACCTCCTGCGTAGTAAGGATTTCGCCATTATCTGCTACCGCTGCCACGGCATTATCGCTTTCCAAAGCCTTGGTCATTTCGATGCTCATAACACCCCAGCGAGAAATAAGCTGTCGAAGCATGGTTTTCTTTGCCATGTCGTCGAACGACTTATACCAAAAGGACGAATACTTCCACATTTTGCTCTCCGGGATTTTGCCAGCCAGCAATTCCTCGTACTTCTGCCGACTGAACGCCTTGGAGTAGGTATCTGCGTGGTTCATCATTTTTTCTTTGGACCAGTACAGCACCTTGCGGAAACCGTTCATGTACTCAAAGTAAGCCATGTAGCCAACGGTAGGTAGCGCATCCCGCTGGTCATCGTCTTCGATGAACTGGAACTTGGGCTTGCCGGTCATCGAATCTTTGCCCAGATACTCGCCCTGCTTAATCTCGGTAACATCGAGATCCGCATACTGGCCGCTGCGCAGGGCCAGCTGGATGTAGCCCTTATAGCCCAGAACAAACTGTGCCGTAACACTCTCCTGGCGGATCAGCCTGTTGTTGCGGTCATACTTGGCTTTCTGCTCGAAAGGCACGAGGTAGTACTGCCCCAGCTGAGGGGACGGGCTGAGGTTCAGGCTTTCACCCAGCAGGGCACCGGCCAAAATCGTGCCGGCATCGCATTCCTGCAGGGCGGGGTTGACGGCCACCGCCGAGGTAATGCTGGCCGTGAACCGGCGGACGCGGGCCGGGTCGCGCAGAGTGTTGGAGATCAAGGACTGATAGCCCTTGGTGGTGATTGCCACGGAGAACTTGGGTTTCTGCTGTACCTGCATCTGATTATAAGTTGCCATATTCAATACCTTCCTTTTCCAGATAATTCTTCAAACCGATCAGCTGCGCCTTGGTGCCTTTTGCATAGAAGCGGGTCATCAGGATAGGCTCAGCCGCCGGGGTAGGCTGAAGTTCAGGCTGTGGTTCCGGCTGAGTGCCGGCTTCCGGCAATTCGGACGGCTCCTGCACCGGGATGGGCAGATCAACCGCCGAAGCTGCCACAACTGCGGCGCGGGCTTTTTCGGCGGCGGCTTCCCGCTCTGCCTGCCGGGCGCGGCGCTCTTCTTCCCGCCGCCGCTGTTCTTCCAGCGCTTTGTGCCGGTCGGCCACGGTCTTGATGGCGGTGGGCAAATCCAAATTGCTGCGGTACTCCACCATGATCTCGGCGGCGTTGTCCATGTCCTCAATTGCGGCCACGTCGGCCACAATGCCGTCTACGAATGCCTTTGCCTGTTTTTTCAAAGAGGTCAGGCTGTCACTCATGTTGACTTTCGGGCGGTAGGTCAGATCGTCCAGCCAGTCAATGTCGGCGGCTTCCACCAACTCGCCGTAGTAGTCCATGAGCGCTTCCGTTTTCTGAGCCACAATGCCAGAGGTCACATCCGTGATTTTCTGCTTCAACTCGGCATCTGACTGCTGGAACGGTGCCGTCACACACTCCCGGTAGACCTGCTCAAAGGCATTGTAGGGTTCAAGGATTTTGTTCTTGATGGCCGTGCGCTGGGCTTCGTACTCCTTGAATTCTTTGTTAAGCTGGGCGCGAGCTTCCTTGACGCTCTTGTAGGTTTCTTCGGTGCAGATCAGCGAGGTGGCTTCGGCGGTGCGCCGCTCAATGTCGGCCTTTACGCTGTGAAGCCGCTCGACAATGATAGGCAACTGCTGAAGTTCAATGACCTGCAATTCGGTATCCTGTGCCATATTGCACTCTCCTTTCAATTTTTGAATATTACATAATGGCCGGTGGTCTTGTTCATCAGAACCCAGCCGCCGGCATCCGGGCTGTCCTGAATGAAAAGGTACTGCCGGGAATCCCAGCCATGTGCAGAAAGGGCTTCTTTCTGCTTGCGGGTCAGCCTTTTGGGCCGGGCATTCATGTGTCTGCCGCTCATACGGTACTCACCTCCTCATTCCAGCGCTTCAACAGCGAGGGCTGCATGGTGATGATCTTGTAGCCGGTGGCTTCCAGTTCAGTACTGCGGTCGTAGCTCTGCACGTCCTGCGCGTGCCGTGTGACAGCGTTTGCCAGACCATAGAGGGAAAGGTCACCGCCCGCGATAAGATGCCCCAGAATGCCCTCGCTCTCGTTCTGGCGGATGTTGAACTCCTTGGCCGCAAGCTCAACCACCTTGGGAGCCGCCGCCGGGAGAATGGGCGCTTCCTTGGCATCCCGGAGTTTCTGCACCAGCGCATTAAACCGGGCTTCATCGACCGCCGCCCGGACGGTGTCCTCAATCTTCATCAGGAACGCCCGGTCGTCGGCTTCGATGGTCTCATCCCGGAAAATCCCGAAATCGCCATCCACGCTTTCATTGATGCGGCCAACATGGCGCTTGCCAACACCCACATCCGCCACCATGCCATTGGTACAGACAAGACGGTAAATCAGCGGCTTCACGGAAACACTGCCCATGCCGACCTCAGAATTGGAAATCAGGATGCCGGCCTGAACGATGTCCCCCGGCACTACTTCGGTCTGGATGCGCTCATTGACAACCTTGATGTACATGCGGGTATCGGTCAGTTCACAGCTTTCAATGCGGGCTCCCTGCATTTCAGAGATAATCGGCAGGACCGTCTGTGCAACCTCGTAGTTGTCGATACGGCGGTAGCGGTCGGAGAGGATGGCGCGAGCGGTACCATCAAGGGTGCGAACCATGCGGCGGGTGTCCGGGGACTGCTGGAACCAGCCATTGACGTTTGCCATCAGCAAGCCGGGGTTCTCTGCCCGCATCCGCTCATAGTAGGGTGCCGGAATCTTCAGCTGCAATCCCAACTGACGGTGGGCATTCTCGTTCAGCTGGAACGGAGTGTTTCCGATCACGAGGTCAAAGTTCTCGTTGACGGCGGTCATCTGCATAGCACCCGCCGTGGCAACGTAGTCCTTTTTGACCTTGGCCTGCCGGTCAAGCTCAATCGCCAGCTCCTGCAAACTTCTTCCGTACTTCATTGAAATCTCCTTTTCTTTCAGAAAAACAACCGGGACAAGCCCGAAATCACATAAACTTTCGGAGCAGATCGCCTACCCGTGTATCACGGAGGACACAGGCGAGCCATGCTCCAAAACCATCGAACACGCCCTTACTGTCCAGCCAGATCAGCAGAGCCGCTCCAAAAGCGGTCAGCCAGAACTGGAACAGCGGGACACGAGCCGCCGCCTGTTCGGGGGTGAGGTGGTACATGAACATCAACAATTCCTGCATCTTTACTCCTCCCCACCGCAATAGATCTTCTCGGCCTGCTCAACGCTGGTGTCATCGAATGCCCAGTGCAGTTCATGCAGCACCTTTTCGATGGTCTTCTTGTCAAGCCCGGCTCTCTGCATAGCCAGCAGACAGTAGCCGGTGCAGGCCGCGTTGCTCCATGCACCATTCAGCGCAAGTGCTTCAAACAAAGAAATCTGTTCCTCATGGGTCATGTGCGGCTCTCCTTTCTCAGGTGTTCAGCTTTCCATGCGTCCAGCTGTTCACGCCCGCCGGGCTGACTGACGATGGAAAAGTAAAATTCCAAACATCCCTTTGCCAGCTGGTATTGGGCTTCCGGCGTGATGCTGGAAACATCAACTTTTATGTCGGACATCTTGGATTTCTTTCTCTTGTATAGCCCACTTGATTTCCGAGGGGAAATCAGTTAAACTAAAAAACGATGATGCAGCCTTTCTCAGACGTTCCTCCGGGAACGTGGACAGATAACCTTGGTCGGTATGGCGCATCGCTTCCGGCATCGCCCTGTTCCAGCAGGACGGTGCCTTTTTCTTGTGTTCTCCAATTCACCTCCATCGCGCGGCCTTTCGTCGCATATATGCGACAATTTAGGCAAAAAATATCGCAGAGAAGTCCCTTGCGGTAAAGTTCAGCGCCCTCGCTATTGCATTGGCTTCTCCAATGGTGAAATTTTCGCCTTTTTCGGTCAGCTTCCGATAAAATGTCGATTTGCTGACTCCGATAATATTTGACAGCGCTTCGACCGAAAAGTTATTTTCAATCATCTTTGCTCTCAATTTTCGCACATTCAATTTGTTCACCTCCTTTTTGTGTCGCACATTTGCGACAACCGTATTGTACGCCCTTTCCGTTTCAAAGTCAAGAGCTTTTTCGCATCTCATGCGAAATATTTTTTGAAAATCGGGAAATTGAATTGCAAATTTGCGAATTTTATGTATAATAGAGATTAAAAGGGAGGGCTTCAAATGACCATTGGAGATAGAATTCGTGATAGACGGCAAGAACTTGGTTTTTCAGTCGATGAGCTTGCAGCACGTTTGGGGAAAAACCGTGCTACAGTTTACCGCTATGAAAACGGTGATATTGAAAAACTTCCTGTTGCCATACTTGAACCTCTTGCATCCGCTCTTGAGACCAATGAAGCCTACCTTATAGGGCTAGTGGATGATCCAAGACCTTTGGGAAGCTCTATTGGAATGGCTGCCGATAAGAAAAAAGCCGCCCTCCAGCAGGAGGACGGCAAGGTGACTGAGATTATGGAGTTGTTTGTGAATCTTCCGGCCGACAAGCAGCAGGAGGCTTTGAGCTATCTGCGCTACCTGTCAGCGAGCGCAGATAAGTGAGCAGTGCTTCCCGATCGGCATCCGACAGGGCTTTCACCTGCTCAACGATTTTGGAATAATCTTCCGATTTCATGCGCTGGTATCCCCTTTCCTGTAAGATTGCTCCCGGAAGCAGCTCAAATATAACAGCTTCTTCCCTGCTTTGTCAGCGTTTCGGTAGATTTTTCCGTTTTTCAGCAAAATAAAAACGCCCACGGTGTTACCAGCACCGCAGGCGTTCCAGATCAGCTTGCTCAGAGATGGTACAGGATAAAACCTGTCCAGAGCAATAACAGACCTCGCAGATGTTATTGTACCACCTCCGGGCAGGCTTGTCAAAGTGTACCCGGAGGTATTTTTATGGGCAAAAAACAAAAGACAAACGGCGGCGATGCGGTCATCTACGCCCGCTATTCTTCCCACAATCAAAGGGATGTTTCCATCGAACAGCAGGTTGAAGCCTGCCGAAAGCACGCCGCAGAGCTGGGGCTGACCGTCACCGCCACCTATGAAGACCGAGCGATCAGCGGCAAAACGGACAAGCGCCCCTCTTTCCAGCGTATGATGCGAGATGCCGAGCAGCACAAGTTCGCCTATGTGCTGGCATGGAAAAGCAACAGAATAGGCCGCAACATGATGCAGGCACTGGTAAACGAGAGCCGCTTGGTGGATTGCGGAGTCAAGGTCTTTTATGCCGAAGAAGATTTTGACGATAACGCCGCCGGGCGCTTTGCTTTGAGATCGATGATGAACGTCAATCAGTTCTATATCGAAAACATGGCCGAGGATGTGAAGCGCGGCCTATACGATAATGCCAAAAAGGGGCTTGTCAATGGCAGTCTTCCGCTTGGCTATAAGCGTGGTGCCGACGGCAAGCCCGAAATTGATGAGCCGAAAGCTGCCATCGTCCGGGAGATTTATACACGAGTCGCCGCCGGGGAGCTTTTTGCCAGCATAGCCGCTGACCTCAATGCCCGCGGAATCAGAACCGCCAGAGGGCGCGAGTGGAACAAAGGCAGCTTCCATGTCCTCTGCCATAACGATAGATACCGCGGCATTTACATGTACGGCGACATCCGCATCCCCGGTGGAATGCCGCGCATCATCAGTGATGAGCTTTTCTACGATGCACAGGAGGCCTACGGCATGAAAAAGGATAACCGCTATGGACGCGCCCGCCACGGAGCAGAAAACTATCTTCTGACCGGCAAACTGTACTGTGGGCATTGCGGGAGCTATATGGTCGGGATCTCTGGCACCAGCAAGACCGGCGAAATGCATTATTACTACGCCTGTCAAAAGCACCGGCTGGAACACACCTGCGAAAAGAAAGCCATCCGCCGAGATGTGATTGAAAATGCTGTGGCGCGGGTCATCATGATGTACTGCTTGGATGATGAAACCATAGACTTCATCGTGGACAGCACCATTGCTTACTTCAAACAAAAAGACCATGAGCTTCACATTGAAGCTATGGAAAATGAGCTGGTGGCTGTTCAGCAGGCCATATCCAACCTGATGAAAGCAATCGAAGCCGGTATTATCACCCCGACCACCCGAACACGACTTCTTGACCTTGAGGAGCAGCAAGCAAAACTCTCAGCCAAAATCAACACGGCCAAAGCAGAGCGGGTCGAAATCGACCGGGATGATCTCATTGCCGGGCTTCAGCTTTTCCGTACCGGGGATATAAAAAACAAAAAGTTCCTGGCAAAGCTGTTCAACACGTTCCTGCTCGCGGTGTATCTTTACGATGACAACCGGCTCAAGATCGTATTCAGCTTTACCGGAAACCATAACAACATAGAAATCCCGCTGGATCTGGACAACGACTGTCCAGACAGCGAGAGTGGCCCATACGAAACCGAAGTTCGTATGAGCCACTTAGAGTGCAGCACAAGGGCATCAAACCGGGAGATGTTGCCCAGCCTGCCCGCCCGCAAAAGCTCGATGCCGGGCAGGGCATTCCCCGCTCCAAACACCAGTTCCGTGCAGAGCGCAAAGCTGCCAGCCAGTATAAAAGCTTTCACCGGAAGCCAGACAGCGCACCGCACCTGCTTTGCCGGGCAGAACAGCGGCAGGGCGAAGTATTCCGGATACAGAGGCAGGATAATCGTTTGAGCATCAGCTTGCATCATCAGACTTTCCCAGTGGAACTGGCCATTCAGCCCCAGCAGGCCGAGCAGGCCCGCCAGCGCCGCCGCCCAGCACAAAATCGGCGCACAGCGGACCAGTACGGCAGGTTCCAGCTTCCATCCTGCCCAGAGCATCAGCGGGAGAAGCCCCAGCATGGCCATGGAAGAAAAATTCCCCCAGCAAAGCTCCTGCGCCTGACGGAAGGTCTCCACAGCCTCCCAGACAAACCAGAGTCCCAGCCCGCCGCAGACTACCCGGGAACGCAAGTCTGTACCCAAAAAACTGCCTGCACGCTGCTCTGCCCCGGCTGTCAGGGCGGTGATCAGAACCAGCGCCAGTGCCATAGGCAGGCCCTGAAAAAAGAGACTGCGGGCTGTTACAGGCGCACCCGTCTGTAACACACACCGAGCGAACTCCGCAGTGAGCACACTCAGGATCAGTGTTTTTTCAGAGAAACAGGATCGTTCCAACTTCAACCACCTCGTTTTTGCCAAATGGTAAAGGGCCGCCAGGAAAGTTTTGGGTAGCTGCGCCGGGTCACACCGTCCGGCGAGAGCGGCACCTCGGGGAAGATGGCATCCCGCAGGTAGGGCACACCCAGCGCCGAGACCCGGGTCAGCCCAAATAACACGCCCAGTGCGCAGGCGGCAAGTCCCACCGGGCCAGCCACCCCTGTTGCCAGCAGCACCACCAGCCGCAGAACGGTTGCCACCTCATACAGCGAGGGCGTGACAAACACCGCAATGGACGCGGCAGCGGCGGTCAGGATGACCGGTGTGCTCATCAATCCGGCGGCAATGGCGGCATCCCCAATGATGAGGGCAGCGATCAGGCTGACAGAGTGCCCCAGGGTCTGGGGCATCCGCAGGCCAGCCTCCCGGATGATCTCCAGCATCAGGATCACCAGAAGCATTTCCCCGAACAGCGGCAGCGGCGTTGCCTGCTCGGCGGCCTCGATTTTGAACAGCAGCTGGGGCGGCAGGAGTTCTGGCAGGTAGACCGCCCAGCAGACGAACACGCCCGGCAGGAAAATGCTCAGGTAGAACGAGATATATTTCAGCACCCGCAGAAAGGATGCAAAATAGGCCGTTCCTGCATAGTCATCCAGGCATTCAAAGTTTTCGCAGAACAGGGTGGGCAGGATCAGCGCTGAGGGGCTGCCATTGACCAGAATGACGAATTTCCCCTCCCGAAGCTTTGCCGCTGCCACAATAGGCCGTTCGGTATAGCGCACGGGGGCAAAGGTGCGGATCTTACAGGGAAAGAGCCATGGCACAAAGTAGCTGGAATCCAAAAGCAGCTGCGGCCTGGCCCGCTGCAAGGTCTGCCGCACCTTTTGCACCGCTTTTGGGTCTGCCGTATCCCGGCAGTAACAGAGAGCATACTCCGTTTTCATCTCACAATCGGCTTGACCGATCTCAATGACCAGAGCATCATTGCGGAAGCACCGCCGCAGCAGGCTGGTATTCACCCGGAGCAGATCCGCAAAGCCTTCCCGGGAGCCGCGGAGATTTCCCTCCCCTGCCGGTTCATCCACCGAGCGGGCGTTCAGGCTCTGCACCGAAAAGGCGATACCTTTTGCGCATCCGTCCAGCAAAAGCACTGCCATACCCGCCGTCAGCCGCCGGATCAGGGCATCCCAGTTCTCCACAGGGGCAGGCTCTGCGGGCAGTGCGGAGTGCTCAAACAACAGTGCAAACACCTGTTCCCCGGTCAGCTGTTCTGCCGGACCGGGCGGCGTGTGGCGGCTGGCGGCATCCAGCAGCAGCTGCCACAACCCTTTCAGGCTGGCCATTCCATCAAACAAAACGATGGCTCCCTTGCAGTGGTAAAGCTCAAGCTCCTTCGCATAAAAATCTGCCGATCGGCCAAACCTAGCGTTGAGCTCCGCAAGATTTGCCGCCAGATGGCTGGAAAGCTGTTCCATTTTGCCGCCCCCTTTCTGGTAGCTTGTCCGCCGGGGCGGTGGTTATACGCTGGGAGGTGTTCCGGTTTGAAACTCTTGATCTTCCGTACCATCCTGATCTATCTCTGCGTCCTGTTTGCCATGCGGCTGATGGGCAAACGTCAGCTGGGGGAACTACAGCCTGAGGAATTGGTATCCACCATCCTCATCTCCAATCTGGCTTCCATCTCCATTGAATCTGAAGAAGTACCGGTCACAGCCAGCCTGATTCCCCTCTTTCTCATTGCGGCGCTGGAGCTGCTGGGATCGATCCTCAGCTTCAGGAGCCAGCGCTTTTTCAACCTGATGTCCGGGCGGCCCAAAACGGTCATCCTGAACGGTGAGATCGATCAGAACGCCCTGCGCACCCTGCGGCTGACTGCCGCCGATCTGATGGAGGCGCTGCGCGGCAAAGATGTGTTCGACCCCCGGGATGTCTCCTATGCGGTCGTGGAGACCAACGGCAGTCTCTCAGTGGCTCTGCGTCCGGAAAAGGAACCGGCCACCCTCGCCGACCTTGGGGCAAGGGTACAGCGGGCACAGGCCACCATCCCCTTTGTGCTGGATGGTCAGGTGCTTGCCGAAAACCTGACCATCTGCGGCAAGGATGCTGCCTGGCTGGAACGCACCGCACAGGCCAACAGCCTACTTCTGGAAGAGATCCTGATCCTGGCGGGCAACGATACCGAGGATTATTTTCTGCTGAAAAAGGAGCCTCGTCAAACGGCGGGGCTCCGGCAAGGGGGTGCGGCATGAAACGTATTTATGTCTGCATTGGCATCGTAGTCCTGCTGCTGGCGGCAGCCTTTTACAGCAGCTTCCGGGTACAGCAATTCGCCGAGGATATCTCCGATGACATCGACACCGCCATGGAGGATATCCGGAACAGCGATCTGACCGGTGCGCGGCAGGCACTGGCCGAAGGAGCCGAGCTCTGCGACACCATGCGGGAGGGCATGAACCACCTGCTCCGCACGCAGGACTTCACGGAGCTGGAAGCCGCCCTGCGCGCCGCCGATGGCCATCTGGAACTGAATGCACCCGAGGAAGCCTTCGGGGAACTGCGCCGGGCGCAGGTTCAGGTAGAGACCCTGGCCTGGCTCTCTCATCGTATTCTTTGAAAATGATTGCTTTGAGCTGAACGGATGAGGCTGTGCACAACAAAAAGCCAGGCTTTCTCGTGAAGTTCACGAAAAAGTCTGGCTTTTAACGCTGGAACCTTAGTTTTTCTCTTTGCGGTCGCCCATCAGTTTTTTCAGCTCTGTGAAAAAGCTCTCGACATCGGCAAACTGCTGGTAAACCGAAGCAAAGCGGACATAGGCCACTTCATCGATCTTTTTCAGCTCCTGCATGGTCAGTTCACCAATGCGCACACTGGACACCTCGCGGTCATAGGAGCTCATCAGGCTTTGCTCAATGCTGCTGACAGCCCGTTCCAGTGCATCGTAGCTCACCGGGCGCTTGGCGCAGGCCCGCAGCATTGCGTTGAGCAGCTTCTGACGATCAAAAGGCTCACGGGAGTTATCCTTTTTGATGACGATCAGCGGGACGGTCTCCACCACTTCATAGGTCGTAAACCGCATGCGGCAGCGCAGACACTCGCGGCGGCGGCGGATCCGCTCACCGTCTTCGGTCGGGCGGGAATCGATGACCTTGGATTCCTCATCGCCGCAATAGGGACATTTCATAAATCGTTCCTCCTGATGTTGGTTCTTGGCCTGTCGGGCAAAACACGGTCAGGCTTTTTTGGTTTCAGCCTTTTTGCTCTTGCGGTCGTTCCACAGTACCCAGGCGGAGGTGGAAACACAGAGCGAGGTATACACGCCGCTCAACATACCCATCATCAGCGGGAAGGCAAAGGTAAAGATGCTGTCCAGGCCATACAGCTTGGAGACCACGCACATCACACCCAGTGCCATTACAGTGGTCACCGTAGTGATGATGGTACGGCGGGCAGACTGGTTGACCGAGTGGTTGACCAGCTCCTCGAACGGGGTCTTTTTCCCCATCAGGGCACGGTTCTCGCGGATGCGGTCATAGACCACAACCGTATCGTTGATCGAGTAGCCCAGAATGGTCAGCATGGCGGCAATAAAGTTGCCGTCCAGCGGGGCGCGCAGCAGCACAAAGGTGCCAAACACCACCATCAGGTCGTTCAGCAGGGCCAGCACAGCCATCAGGCCGCCGGTCATGCCGCCGATCTTCTTGAAACGGAAGCCGATATACAGCAGGATGAGCAGCAGGGAGAACACCACAGCCACCAGACTCTTCTGCAGGAACTTGGTGCCCATAGCAGCGCTGACATTGCTCAGGGACAGCTGGGCAAAGGCATTGTCCGGGTACTGTTCGTTCAGGGAGGTCAGCAGATTCTCCACCTGATCGGTGGTCACGGTCTCGTTGCCGGGCATGGAAATCTTCAGGGTCTGCTCCCCGGTGGCGACATTCTCGCCGGTCTGCAGGGTCAGACCGTTGTTTTCCAGTGCGGTGGAGGCGGTCTTCTGAACTTCGGAGGTGCTGATCTCACCCTGATAGCTCAGGGTGATCATGGCACCGCCCGTAAACTCCGTATCCAGCCGGACACCGAACACTGCAGCACACAGGATGATGGCCGCCATCAGGCAGGTGGAGATGGTCAGGAAGCGCTTGCGCAGACCCACAAAGTCGATGGGCTTCTTTTCCTTGACTTCCTTGCCGGGCTTGACAGCACCATAGAGCCAGGGATTCCGCAGGGCCTTGATGGAGGCTGCGCCGCGGATCATCACACGGGTGGCAAACACGCCGAACACAAAGTTCAGCAGAACGCCGGTCAGCAGCGTGTAGCCAAAGGCGTAGATGGTGCCTGCGGTGGAGGGCCCAAAGGCGAAGAACACAAAGTGCAGGGCCTTGGCGAACAGGCCGTCTGAGGGGCCGAAGGCACCCATCAGCACGATCGCCACAATGACGATGGTCACGTTGCCATCAATGATGGGGGTCAGGCCGCGGGCAAAGCCGCTCTTGAGCGCGCCATCCAGAGATTTGCCGTTGTTCAGCTCCTCCTTGATGCGCTCGGCGGTGATGACGTTGGCATCCACACCCATACCAATGGCCAGGATGATACCCGCGATGCCGGGCAGAGTCAGGGTAAAGCTCTCAAATACCGGGAAATAGCCGGAGACGAAGGCCAGCGTTGCCGCCACCTGACCGGCCAGTGCAATACAGGCCAGGAAGCCGGGCAGACGGTACAGCAGAGTCATCAGCACCACGATGAGGGCATAGGCAATGAGTCCGGCCAGCACCATGGCGCTCAGGCTGTTCTCGCCCAGGCTGGGGCTGACGGTGGAATAGCTGTCCACAGTCAGGGCAAAAGGCAGTGCACCGGAATTGATCTGGCGGGCCATCTTGACCACGTCCTCCTGCGTGAAGGGATTGGACGCGGAACTGGTGATGATGGCGGCACCATCGGTGATGGCCGCATTGACTGTTGCGGTGCTCACATTCTGATCATCCAGCCAGATGCTGATGGTTCCACTGCTCTGGTAGAGCTCCGTGGTGGCATCCCCGAAGGCCTTGGCACCCTCGTCGTTGAACTTGAGGGCCACATAATATTCGGATGTACTGCCGCTCACCGGGCCGTACTGAGCAGCTGCGCTCTCGACCATGGAGCCGTCCAGGATCAGTTCGCCGTCTGCACTGCTCCCTTTGCGGAAGGTCAGGTAGGCGGTGCTGCCGATCTCTTCAATGGCGGCTTCGGGGTCAAAATCGGTCTCGCCGGACTGCCACGGAAACTCCAGGATCAGGCGGTCAGAGTCATAATCCACATACAGCTCGTAGTCGGTCACATTCAAGCCGACCAGACGATTCTCGATGACCAGCTGGGCAGCGTCCAGCTGATCATCGGTGGCATCGTAGTTGTCCGAGGGGGCAAACGTTACGTTGACACCGCCCTTGATATCCACGCCAAAGCGGATATCCTGCGCTCCCTTGATGTAGGTCTTGGTCACATCACCGTACTTGACTGCCACACCAAAGAATGCCGTGTAGACAAACGCGGCGATCAGGAGCACTGTGACAACAAGCTGCCATGCTTTGCCTTTCGTCTTCATAAAAAACAGGAAACCTCCAAAATATAATAAACCTCCGCCGCGCAGAAAAACCTCTGCACGGAGGAGATTTTTTGCAGAATAAAACCCTTACTCTGCCTTTTCGGCCAGCAGCTTTTCGATGACTGCCAGCTTTACGCAGACGCAGAGCAGATCAGATGCGGTCTCCACCTCGTCCAGGCTGGGATAGGTGGGCGCGATACGCAGGTGAGAATCCTGCGGGTCCTTGTGGTAGGGATAGGCGGAACCGGCACCGGTCAGGGTCAGACCGCACTCCTTGCACAGCTGGGCCACACGCTTGGCGCAGCCCGGCATAACGTACAGGCTGATGAAGTAACCGCCCTTGGGGTTCGTCCAGTGGGCGATGTCGCCGCAGGGGGTCAGCTCCTCGGAAAAGGCCGTCTTGACCGCATCAAAGCAGGGGATCAGGCGGCGGCGGTGCTTTGCCATGTGGGCCAGCACACCCTCTTTGTTCTTCAGGAAGCGGACATGGCGCAGCTGGTTCATCTTATCATAGCTGATGATCATCACGGAGAAGCGCTTGCAGATATACTTCATGGAGTCCACGCTGCATGCAATGGCGGAAACACCTGCACCAGGGAAGGTGATTTTGCTGGTGGAGGTGAACATGAACACACGGTTCTCCGTGCCGTACTTCTTGCTCTCGTTCAACAGAACCGGGGTCTCGATGATTTCCTCGGTCAGATGGTGGACGATGTAAGCCTCATCCCAGAAGATCTTGAAATCAGGAGCAGCGGTCTTCATCTTGGCCATCCGGTCAATGGTCTCATCGCTGTAAGTATAACCATCCGGGTTGGAATACTGGGGCACGCACCAGATGCCCTTGATGGTGTCATCCTCGGCCACCAGCTTCTCCACAATGTCCATATCGGGGCCATTGGGGGTCATGGGCACGCTGATCAGCTCAAAGCCGTACTCCTCAGTGATGGCAAAGTGGCGGTCATAGCCGGGCACCGGGCAGAGGAACTTGCGCTTTTCCACCTGAGACCAGGGGCAGGGAGACTCAGGGAAGCCGAACACATAGCCAATGTTGATGAGGTTGTACATCAGCTGCAGGCTGGAGTTGCCGCCCACGAACACTTCCTCGGGCTTGACACCGAACACATCCGCAAACAGGACGCGAGCCTCGTGCAGGCCCTCAAGATCACCATAGTTGCGGGCATCGGTGCCTGCGTCGGTGGTGTAATCGTTCATCTGCAGCAGACCCATTGCCAGATCCATCTGGTGAGGGCCGGGCTTGCCACGGGCCATGTTCAGCTTCAGGTTCATGGCCAGAAACTTTTTGTACTGCTCATTCAGCTTTGCCTTTTCGGCAGTGAGCTCCTCACGATTCATCTCAAGATAGTTTGCCATTGAAAAACACACTCCTTTATCGTACTTCCAATTTCCCACAGTATCCGATGCCGGGTGTTTCAGGAGTTCCTGCCAGAGAGTTCTCCCACCACCGTCATCCAGACTTTAATATTATACCGCAACTCCGGGCGCGAAACAAGCAAATTACAAAAAAAGCCCCGCCAAAGCCGAAGCATTTGACAGGGCATCCCTTCCCTGCTGTCTGCAGAGTGCAGATATCAGCTCAGGGCGGTCTGGTTCTTATACCGTTTGCGCACAGCGCCGTATTCCAGATGGGCCTCGCCGCCCTCCACGGTGTCCTTGTCGATGGTGACACGGATGATGGTGGGGTCATTGGGCACATCATACATGACAGGCAGCAGAATGCCTTCCATCACGCTGCGCAGACCGCGGGCACCGGTCTTGCGCTCAATGGTCTTGCGGGCGATCGCGTGGAGGGCCTCATCGGTGAACTCCAGCTCTACACTGTCCATGCTCAGCAGCTCTTTGTACTGCTTGACCAGGCTGTTGCGGGGCTCCTTGAGCACACGCACCAGTGCGTCCTCGTCCAGATCGTCCAGCACAGTGATGACCGGCAGACGGCCGATCAGCTCGGGGATCAGGCCAAACTTGACCAGATCGTGAGGCTCCACCTTGCGCAGCAGGGCACGCTGGGCATCCTCGGAGTTGTCCTTCAGGCTGCTGCCGAAGCCCAGTGCAGAGCGATCGGTGCGGCGCAGGATGTATTTATCCAGGCCATCAAAGGCACCGCCGCAGATGAACAGGATGTTGGTGGTATCGATCTGGATAAACTCCTGCTGGGGGTGCTTGCGGCCGCCGTTGGGCGGCACGTTGCTCACGGTGCCCTCCAGGATCTTCAGCAGCGCCTGCTGCACACCCTCGCCGCCCACATCACGGGTGATGGAGGGATTCTCGCTCTTGCGGGTGATCTTGTCGATCTCATCAATGTAGATGATACCCACCTGTGCCTTCTGCACATCAAAATCCGCCGCCTGAAGCAGCTTGAGCAGGATGTTCTCCACATCCTCACCCACATAGCCGGCCTCGGTCAGGGTGGTGGCATCCGCAATGGCGAAGGGCACCCCCAGCATCTTGGCCAGGGTCTGAGCCAGCAGAGTCTTGCCGACACCGGAGGGACCCAGCAGCAGAACGTTGGACTTCTGCAGTTCCACATCCGCACCTTTGCCGCTCAGGATGCGCTTATAATGGTTGTAAACGGAGACCGCCAGCACACGCTTGGCCTCGTCCTGACCAATGACATACTGGTCCAGCCCGTTCTTGATCTCAGCCGGGGTCAGGATATTGATATCCAGACCATCCACAGCCTGCATCCGGGTACGGCTTGCGCCGCGGCCCGGGCGGCCGTTTGCTTCCGGGTGCTCCGGCTGATCCGAGAGCAGATCATGGCACAGGCCGATGCACTCGCTGCAAATGTTGACACCGGGGCCGATGATCATCCGTTCCACTTCGTCCTGATGCTTGCCGCAGAAGCTGCACACCAGGTCTTTTTCATTTTTGCCGGAATTGTTGTTTGCCATAACTGTTATTCCTTATTCTGGGTCTTTGCGCGCAGGGCTCTCCCCCGCGCCTTTCAGTTTCAGCGGTGGGCGATGACCTCATCGATCAGGCCGTATTCCTTGGCTTCCAGCGCGGTCATATAGTTGTCGCGCTCGGTGTCCAGCTGGATCTTCTCCAGCGGCTGGCCGGTGTAATCGCTGAGCATGTGATTCATCTTATCGCGGATATACACCATGTGCTCAGCGTGGATCTTGATATCAGTGGTCTGGCCGGAAAGGCCGCCGCCCTGACCGCCGATCAGCGGCTGATGGATCAGGATCTCGGAGTTGGGCAGGGCAAAGCGCTTGCCCTTGGTGCCGCTTGCCAGCAGGAAGGCACCCATGGAAGCGGCCATGCCCATGCAGATGGTGGAGACATCACACTTGATATACTGCATGGTATCGTGGATGGCCATGCCCGCGCTGATGGAGCCGCCGGGGCTGTTGATATACAGGCTGATATCCTTGTCCGGATCCTGCCCTTCCAGGTACAGCAGCTGCGCCACCACAAGGCTTGCGGAGGTGTCGTTGACATCCTCGCTCAGAACGATGATGCGGTCATTCAGCAGACGGGAGAAGATATCATAGGAACGCTCACCATGTGCCGACTGTTCGACAACGTAAGGAACAAAACTCATAAAGTTCGCCTCCTGATACGAAAAATGATTCTATTTGCAAAATTGACCGATACGGCAAAAGAAACAGGGCCGTATCGGTCAATTTTAACAACCTTTGTTTACAGGGTACGCTTCAAACAGCGTTTCCTGCAAATTGCGGCCTTGGCAGCTGGATTATTCAGCGTCCTCGGTCTTTTCAGCCTCAGCGGCCTTCTCCACGATGTTGGCGTGGCTCTTGATGAAGTCGATGGCCTTGTTGATCGCCAGATCCTTCTTCAGGTCGTCAACGTTGACCAGCTCACGGACCTTGTCCTCTTCCATCTTGTACTGGTCAGCGATGCGCTTGATCTCAGCGGAGACATCCTCCTCGGAAGCCTCGATGTTCTCAGCAGCGGCAACAGCCTCCAGAGCCAGGCGGATCTTGACCTGCTTCTCAGCCTGAGGCATGAAGGAAGCACGGAACTGATCCATGGTCTGGCCCATATACTTCAGGTAGTCTTCCAGGCGCAGACCCTGCTGCTCCACACGGAAGGCGAAGTCATTGACCATCTCGTCCATACGGGTATCGTACATAGCCTGGGGGATCTCAGCCTCCATGCTCTCGATGACCTGATCGACCAGAGCGTTCTCAACAGCCAGGTCATCCTGCTTGTCCAGCTGCTCCTGGTTGTTCTTGCGGATGGACTCCTTGAACTCTTCCAGAGTGTCGTACTCGGAGCAGTCCTTAGCCAGCTCGTCATCCAGAGCGGGCAGCTCCTTGTACTTGACCTCGTGCAGCTTGATCTTAAAGACAGCAGCCTTGCCAGCCAGCTCAGCAGCCTGATACTCCTCGGGGAAGGTGACGTTCACGTCGAACTCCTCACCGGCGGAGTGGCCAACGATCTGATCCTCGAAGCCAGGGATGAAAGAGCCGCTGCCCAGGGTCAGGTTGTAGTGCTCAGCCTTGCCGCCCTCAAAAGCGACACCGTCCACAAAGCCCTCGAAGTCGATATCAACGATATCGCCATTCTCAGCAGCACCCTCGCGGGTCAGCTCACGGGCGTTGCGCTCCTGCACGCGCTTCAGCTCTGCATCGACGGTCTCGTCGGTAACAGTATGGACAGTCTTCTCAACGGTCAGACCGTTGTAGTTGCTGACCTTGACTTCGGGCATCACAGCGACCTTGACGGTCAGGGTCACGCCCTCGGTCTCGCTGGCAGCATCCACAGAAACCTCGGGACGGCCAACGGGCTCGATGCCGGCTTCCTTCACAGCTGCCTCGTAAGCAGCGGGGAACAGCTCATTGATGGCATCATAGGTAAAGACATCAGCGCCGTACATCTTCTCGATCAGAGAACGGGGAGCCTTGCCCTTGCGGAAGCCGGGCACGGAGTACTTCTTGCCCTCCTTCTTGAAGACATCGGCCACTGCGCCCTTAAAGGCCTCAGCGTCGATAGAAAACTGCAGCTCTGCCATGCTCTTCTCGAGCTTTTCGCACTTGATGAAATTCATTTTGTGTATCCTCCACTCAAAAATTCTATTGCGTTGGGGACAGGTTTTCTTTCCTGTCTCCTGCAACCGCGCACCGCGTCCTGTATTTTCTGTTTGCGAAATGCGGGGACGCGCGCGCTCAATTGGGTGCAACAATCGCGTCAAAACTTATTATAGCACGTTCCAGACACAATTGCCAGACCAAATTTTGACTTTTTGTTCTTTTTGCCCACACTTCCCGCCTTTAATTGATGCGGTAGGGGCAGAAACGCAGGCCATCGGCACTGACAAGCTTATACCGGATGCCGTCCACATCGCCCTGCACCGCGTACCGGATGGCGTTTCCGTGCAGGTGGCCGTAGTAACAGCGGGTGATGCCGTAGGCCTTCAAGGTGGCCACGATCTCAGGGGCACTGGTGCCGGTGTAGACCGGCGGGTAATGCAGGAACACCAGCTTCTCCAACCCCGGTTCCGCAGCATCCAGGCTCATTTTCAAGCGCCCGATCTCGCGGTTCATCACTTTTTCATCGTGGGGTTCTCCCACATCGAACAGCCAGCCCCGGGTGCCGCACAGCGCATACCCCTCCACAGAGTAGGAGTTGTTGTGCAGGATGTGCAGGGTGTCAAAGCCCTCAGCCTTGAGGTAAGCGTTCATCTTGTTGGCCGTGGTCCACCAGTAATCGTGGTTTCCCTTCATGATCAGCTTCTGGCCGGGAAGCTCCTGTAAAAACGCAAAATCCCTGCGCGTATCGTTCAGGCGCATGGCCCAGCTGATATCCCCCGCCAGCACGATGGTGTCCTCAGGTTTGATCAGTTTGCGCCAGTTGCGCTCCAACCGCTCCACATAGCCGTTCCACCCCGGAAAAACATCCATGGGTTTGGAAGCGCCCAGTGAAAGATGGGTATCGCCAAGCACATAAAGTGCCATTCATTTTTCTCCTGTTCTAAGTCCGGTAGGACAAAGTTTATTCCTGATAGCTCAGCGCCACCTGCGCGATCTGCTCCGGGTCGATGACGGTATTGAACCGCTCGGCCTTCTGCCGCAGGGCAGCAAGGCTTGCGGGTGCAGTGCGGCCGGTGGCTGCTTCCAGCTCCTGCATGGCCTCAAAGTCGTTCTGCGGGGCAGTGTAGCCCAGAGCCTCCAGCACGCTGCGGGGGAACTTGTAGGGGGAGGCGGTGGACAGCACCACCATGGGCACACCCTCGCGCTTGTGACGGCCCGCCACATGGAAGGCCACAGCGGTGTGGGTATCGCAGAGATAGCCATCCTGCTCATAGCGGGCACGAATCTCCCCTGCCACCTCTTCCTCGCTGCTCCAGCCGCAGCCAAAGCTCTCCTGAATGGCGGCCAGCGTCTCGGGCCGGACGGTATAGCTGCCGGTTTCAGACAGGCTCTTCATCAGGCCCGCCACCTCGGCATCGCTGTCGGTGACGTGATAGAGCAGGCGCTCCAGATTGGAGGACACCAGAATATCCATGCTGGGAGAAGTGGTCTTGAAGAATTCCCGCTTGGCAGTATAAGTACCGGTGGTCAGGAAATCGGTCAGGACGTTGTTCTCATTGGAAGCGCAGATCAGTCGGCCCACCGGCAGGCCCATCTGCTTTGCATAGTAGCCCGCCAGAATATCGCCAAAATTGCCCGTAGGCACACAGAAGTCCACCTTGTCACCAAAGCGCACCTTCCCTGCCTTGAGCAGCTGGGCGTAGGCGGCAAAGTAGTAAACGATCTGCGGCACCAGACGGCCCCAGTTGATGGAGTTTGCACTGGACAGGCGGATGTTCCGCTTTGCCAGCTCGGCAGCAATGGCCGGGTCGCCAAAGACCTTCTTCACGCCGGTCTGGGCATCATCGAAGTTGCCGCGCACAGCGTAGACCGCCACATTTTTGCCTTCCTGGGTCACCATCTGCAGGCGCTGGATCTCACTGGTGCCGCCCGTGGGGAAGAACACCGCGATCTCCACACCCGGGATATCGTGGTAGCCATCCAGCGCGGCCTTGCCGGTATCACCGCTGGTCGCCACCAGGATCAATGTTTTCTCGGTGCGGTCAAGATTTTTCTTTGCCTCCACCAGCAGCTTCGGCATCAGCTGCAGGGCGTAATCCTTGAAGGCGCAGGTCGGGCCGTGCCACAGTTCCAGAGAGTACACTTCATCCGAAACAGGGGCCAGATAGCCCGCCTTTCCGCCAAAGGCCGCACCATAGGTGGCCTTGGCGGCCTCCTGCAGGAACTCCTGCGAATAATCAGTCAGATACTGCCCCACGATGGCAGCAGCCATCTCGGGGTAATCCAGCGCACAGATCGCCTTGACATCCACCTGCGGGAAGCTCTGCGGAACAAACAGACCGCCCTCATCCGACAGGCCCTGTGCAATGGCCTGAGAGGCACTTACCACGCGGTTATGATCTCTCGTGCTGAAAAACTGCATTGTCGTCGCTCCTTTTTGCCAGCGGGACCCGCATTGGCCCCATGTTTGCGGCAGCGGCAAAAGCCGTTTTCTGCCTTTTCCCACCGATGCACCCCGCATTACGCGGTAAATGCACCCTTTATAATATGTACCATCCAGCGCCCGCTGTCAAGAGGGGTCACCTCGGCAACGTCAAAACGAACCGGTTCATCACTCTGTCCGGTGTGCTGGAGATAATATTCCGCGGTGCGGATGAGCCTGCGCTGCTTGGCAGGGGTCACGGCCGCAGCAGGTGCGGCCAGCGGGTCGGGGCTGCGGGTCTTGACCTCACAGAGCACCAGCGTGCCGTCCGGCTCCCGCAGGATGAGGTCGATTTCCCCCATCCGGGTGCGGTAGTTGTGGGCTACCAGCTCACATCCCTGCTTCTGGTAATACCGCGCGGCCACAGCCTCGCCGGTGCGGCCGGTCTCGGCCCGATCCATCACTTGCCCTCCGGCCAATAGCCCTGCTTTTTCAGGAAGCTGCGGCGGTAGAAGGGCTGGATCCCGTACTGCTCAATCAGTTCATAATGGAGCCTGGTCGGGTAACCCTTGTGTTTTGCCAGCTGATACTGCGGGTACTGCTTGTCCAGCTCCATCATATAGCGGTCACGGCTGACCTTTGCCAGGATCGATGCCGCGCCGATGCTGGCGCTGGTGGCATCGCCCTTGACCACCGGCTGGGCGGGGATCTCCAGCGCAGCCGGGACACGGTTTCCATCCACCAGCACAAGATTCGGCACAATGTCCAGCCCTTCCGCAGCCTGCTTCATGCCGCTCATGGTTGCATTCAGGATATTATCCCGATCGATGATCTCCGGGCCTACAAAGACGATCTTATAGGCCAGCGCCTTGTCAAGGATCTCATCAAAGAGGGCTTCCCGTTTTTTCTCGGTCAGCTTCTTGGAGTCGTTGATGCCGTACACCGGCTTCTCCGGGTCAAGGATACAGGCCGCCACAACGACCGGGCCGCACAACGGACCGCGGCCCGCTTCGTCCACACCGGCAAAAAAACCGTACTGTGCACGGATAGCCGCATCATATTCGTACAGAGGGGCAGAGATCTCCTCGTCAGAACGCCGTTTCATTCGTCGTCCTCCTCGGCAAAGTCTGCCAGATCATCCCGCTGGGGCGGGCGCTCCAGAGAGATGCGGCCCCACTTGCAGGCGCGGAACTCGTCCACCAGCATGATGGCGCAGCGCTCGGTGTTCACCTCGCCGCCGCGCACCAGCAGACCGCGCTTGCGGCCGATGGCCTCCAGCAGTTCGTAGGGCGGCAGAGCCAGCGTCTCTGCATCCAGCTTGTAGCGCTGGGCCACGAGGTCGGGATAATTGCGGCGCACCTCATCCAGCAGATTCATGGCCAGTTCTTCCACATCCAGAATATCATCCTTGATGGAGCCGATGAAGGCCAGATTAGAAGCAATGGTCTTGGAATCAAACTTTTTCCAGAGCACGCCGGGCATATCCAGCAGGTCAAACTTCTCAGTGCTGACCCACTGCTTGCCCTTGGTCACGCCGGGGCGGTCTGCCGCCTTGGCACGGGCAGAGCCTGCAAAGGTGTTGATGAAGGTAGATTTGCCCACGTTGGGGATGCCGCAGAGCATCACCTGAGTTTTGGCACCACCCATACCACGGTTCTGGCGGCGCTCCAGCAGCGAGGCCAGCTCCTTTTCAATGGCGGTCTGCACCGCCTTGGCACCGCCCTTCTGCTTGGCGCTGATGGCCACGCAGCCTGCATCGGCGGCGCGGAAGTATCTGATCCACTCCTCTGTCACGGCAGGATCGGCCAGATCTGCCTTGTTCAGCACATAGAGCTTGGGTTTGCGGGCCGTAATGCGCTCCACCTCGGGGTTCAGGCTGGAAAGCGGGATGCGGGCATCCAGCAGCACCAGACTGGCATCCACATGCTGGATCTCCGTCTTCATCATCCGCAGGGTCTTGGTCATGTGACCTGGGAACCACTGGATGTTATATTGATTTGCAAAGCGGGTATCGTTGTTCATTTTACCACCCCAAAATCCGAAAAGGGCAAAAAGCAGAGCAGCACCTTGCCCAGAATATCGCGTTCATCAATGCAGCCCACATAGGACGAGCGGCTGTCCAGCGAGGCGTTGCGGTTATCGCCCATCACAAACACCGTGCCCTCCGGCACCGTGTACGGAAACGTTACGTCATAGCCAAGATAGGTCGGTTCAGCGATATAAGCTTCCTGCAGTATTTCACCGTTCACCGAGACCGTGCCAGCCTGATAATCAATGTTCACCACATCGCCGCCCCTGGCAATGACACGCTTGACCAGCGGCTTACCGTAGGCCGTGTAGCTGTCCACGATGACCACATCGCCCCGCTGGGGCTCGTAGCCTGCGCCCCAGACGATCAGCTTATCGCCGTTCTGCAAGGTGGGCACCATGGATTCACCGTCCACCTGAATGATGCGGAAGAACAGTGAGAATACCAGCACCAGCACCAGCGCGGCGGAGATCAGCGCCTCGTACCACTCAAACACATTCTGTCCGCGCACAGTTTCCTGTGTTGAAGCATGCTTTTCCATTTCCCGATGCACCTCACAATCTTGTCTGGCCCGGAATAAAGAAAAAAGGGACAACAAGTTGTCCCTTTTCTCCCGGTTTTACGCGGGGATCATCAAATATCGCTCTTGACCTTAGCAGCCTTGCCAGTACGACCACGCAGATAGAACAGCTTGGCGCGGCGGACCTTGCCCTTGCGGACAACGGTGACCTTCTCAACGAAGGGGCTGTTGATGGGGAAGACACGCTCAACGCCGACACCGTAGGAAACGCGGCGAACGGTAAAGGTCTCTGCAACGCCGCCGTGCTTCTTAGCAATGACGGTGCCCTCGAAAGCCTGGATACGCTCACGCTCGCCTTCCTTGATGCGAACGTCAACGCGGACGGTATCGCCAACGTTGAACTGGGGCTTCTCAGCCTTGATGCTGCCTTCAGAAATAATCTTCAGTGCGTCCATTTTTGAATCCTCCATTTGTTTTTAGACGTTCATGCACGGCACCTTGCCGTCAGAGGACCGCCCGTTTAATGATATTGTCATTAACCCCGCTGTGGTATCAGCGGACACTAACGCCTTAATAGGATAGCACAAAACGCCCGTAAAATCAAGCGATTTGCCCAAAATAATCCCAAAAATTTTCTGTTCTGCCCAAAAGGCATTCTTTGCCCGGGAAATCAGGTAAAGAGCTGCCGATCCGCCGTCAGGAAGCGCTTGCGCAGGATGCCTGCGCTGGCGGCAGGCAGACCAAACTTTTCTTCCAGAAAGCCGGTGAGCAGCGAGGGATTCAGGTTCAGCTCCTGTGCGGCAGGCAGGCAGAGCTCCATGCAGACACGATCCCCTGCGGTGGTATATTCCACCTGCGGGATGTGATCCTTGAGCTCCACGATCTTTTTGCCCTTTTTGCTGTGCTTTTCCACCGGGGCGCTTTCCAACGCGTTATACTGTTCCAGCACAGCCGCTGCCGCTGCCGGGTAGGTGATCTGGTAGCAGGCAAAGGCGATGAGGTCAGCCTTCATCTGCACCGGGCCCACATGGGTGATGCGGATACCGGTGGGCATGATGGCGTTCAGTTCGGTCTGCCACTGGGCAAAGTCCGGGTTCTCAGCCTCGGTCTTGACATCCACGCATTCGCACTCGCTCTCCTGCCCCAGCGAAAGCGGGCAGGCAAAGGTCATGTAGATGTGGGGGTTGAAGCCCAGCGTGTGCCACACAGGCAGGCCGCTGCGCTTGAGCACCCGCTGCATCACCCGCTGCAGATCCAGCAGGGAGATGTAGGAGGCCTCATTCTTTTTCTCAAACGAGATTCTGACTGTAATCAAAGCAGGGACCTCCTAACAGATGATTGGCACCGCAGCCATGGCAGGCACGGTTGCAGGGCTGGGTGGTCTGGGCGGCAAGGGCCTTGTTGTACTCCCGCACCAGATATTCGTGGGTCACACCGTAGTCCATGTGGCTCCACGGGGTCACCTCGTCCAGCCCAATGGGACGCTGGCAGTAGAACTTGGGATCAATGCCCAGATCCTCAAACACCTGCATCCAGGTATCATACTTGAAGCACTCTTCCCAACCGTCAAAGTAACAGCCCCGTTTGTAGGCTTCCAGAATGACAGGAGCCAGACGGCGGTCGCCCTTGGCGAACACGCCTTCCAGAAAGCTGGTGGTGCTGTCGTGATAGTTCACCTTGATCTTGCGGCTGTGGACGCTTTCCAGCAGGTGCTTCTGCTTGGCCTGCAGGCTTTCCTCCGTGTCCATAGGCACGAACTGGAAAGGCGTATGGGGCTTGGGCACAAAGCAGGCACAGCTGATGGTCACCTGCACGCCCCTGCCCTTGGCGTGCCTGGGGTTGGAGTAATAGAGATCTACCACCTTCTGGGCGGTCTCGGCAATACCCTCGATGTCCTCCATCGTCTCGGTAGGCAGACCCATCATAAAGTAGAGCTTGACCGAGGAATAGCCGTTGGCAAAGGCCAGTGAGCAGGTCTTTTCGATCTCGTCCCAGGTAACATTCTTGTTGATGACATCCCGCAGGCGCTGGGTACCGGCCTCGGCCGCAAAGGTCAGGCCGCTCTTGCGCACCTTTGTGGTCTTTTCGATCAGACTCTGGGAGAAGTTGTCCATCCGCAGGGAGGGCAGAGAGAGGCTGACGTGCTCCTTGGGGGCCCACTCATTCAGATCATCCAGCAGTTCTTCCAGCTGGCCGTGGTCGGAGGTGGACAGGCTGGACAGGCTCAGCTCCTCATAGCCGGTGTTGGCGCACAGATCCTGTGCCGCCTTATTCAGCAGGCTGGCATCCCGCTGGCGCATGGGGCGGTACAGGAAGCCCGCCTGACAGAACCGGCAGCCGCGCACACAGCCGCGCAGCACCTCAATGCTGGCACGATCCTGGATGGCCCCCACCATGGGCACAACAAAGTTTGTTGGCGGGGCAAACTCGTTCAGATCCTTGATGATGGCCTTGGTGATGACCGCCGGGATGCCCGGCTCGTTGGGGGTAATGGCTTTGACCCGGCCGTCCTCAAAGTAGGTCACATCGTAGAAGGCAGGGATATAGACCCCGGGGATCTTTGCAATGCGGCGCAGCAGCTCCTTTTTGGAGACACCGCCCTCTTTCTTGGCACGCTCGATCTCGGCGCAGATGGAAGGCAGCTGGTTCTCACCCTCACCCAGCTGGATGACATCAAAGAAATCCGCAATGGGCTCTGAGTTGCAGGCGCAGGGGCCGCCCGCCACGATCAGGGGCCAGTGCTCGTCGCGGTCCTTTGCGTAGAACGGAATGTGCGCCAGATCGAGCATGGCTAGAATGTTGGTATAGGAAAGCTCGTACTGCAGGGTAAAGCCCACCGCATCAAAATCGGTCAGGGGGTCCTTGCTCTCCATAGTGTACAGGGGCAGGTCCAGCCGCTCCATCTCAGCCTTCATATCCAGCCAGGGCATAAAGGCCCGCTCACACCACCAGTTCTCGTGGCTGTTGAGCAGCTCGTACAGGATCTTCTCACCGAGGAAGGACATTCCCACCTCGTAGGTATCCGGGAAGCAGAATGCAAACCGGACATCCACCTTTTCTTTGTCTTTATACACGCTGCCCGGTTCGCCGCCGGTGTAACGGCCCGGCTTCTGTACCCGGCCCAGCGCTTCTTTCAACTTGGGATCAAACATCAAGTTCCTCCATTGACAGAACAGTTTTACTTCATTCATTTTATTGTACCCGATTCTGCCGGGAAATGCAATCATTGTTTTGGAGCAGCGACCAGCCGCACGCCGCCAGCTGTGCCCCATCCAGCGGCGGGATGGGCAGGAGGTTGAAGGCCCCGGTCAGGAGGTTGGCCGCCAGAAAGGCACTGGCCCGGATGGTGGCCCGCTGTTCCAGCCGAAGCATCCAAAGCCCGGCCAGCACCAGATTTGCTGCAGGGCCTGCCGCGGCAAGGAGAGCGGTCTGCCACAGGGTCATTTCCCTGCCCCGGGTGCGCATACAAAAGCCGGTAAGGGTGACTTCAATGACCGGAAACTGCCCAAACAGGGCAAGATAAGCCCCGATGTGCCCCCACTCATGCAGGAATGCTGCCAGCAGCCCCAGCCGCAGAAACCCGCTTGCATCGAAATAGAGCAGAACGTACAGCGTCCCGCAGAGCAGCAGTGGGTCCCGGAACACAAGCGGCCCGTACCGGAACCGATGCCGCATCATGGCAGGCTCAGTGCGGCAGAAGGATCATACCGGATGCCGCCTGTCAGAAATTCAAAGTGCAGGTGTGCCCCGGTGGCACGGCCCGTCTGTCCGGCAGTGCCCAGCCGCTGGCCCGCTGCAACCACCTCCCCGGCCCGGACATAGAGATACTGCATGTGGGCATAGAGCGTTTCCTGCCCGTCCCCATGGGTCAGCCGGACATAGTTGCCGTAAGCGGCTCCACGCCGGGCGGCGGTCACCACGCCGTCCAGTGCCGCAAGGACCGGTGTGCCCTCCCCGCAGGCAAGGTCCACGCCCCGGTGGAAGGCTTTTTCCCCGGTAAAGGGATCCTTCCGCCAGCCATAAGGGTCAGAGACACGCCACGCCGCCGTTTCCAGCGGGAAGCAGAGGATCTGCCCCGGCTTTGCCTGTTTCAGGCTGGCTCCCGCCGGGACATTTTTGCCCGCACAGACCGGGAGCACCCTGCCCGCCAGCAGAATGATCAGCAGCACCGTCAGAGCCAGCACCGCCGCCCGTTGATATCGCTTGTGTTTCCCTGCTCGTCCATGTTTTGCCTGCATCTTTTCGCCCTCCGTTCTGGAAAGTGTATGCAGAAGGAAGATCACTGAGAACCAAAACACCCCCTGGGAGATTTCCCAGAGGGTGCTCTTTCCGCATTTACCGGCGGAGCCAGTCATGGAGCCGCTGGAAGAGGCTGGGGTGGCCGTGCCGTTCCGCGCGATCAACAGCGTGCGGAGCGGGTGCGCTCTGCACAGCCGGAGCAGGTGCTGCTTTCACCGTGGCAGGCTGTTTTGCTGGTTCTGCGGGCTGCTCCGCCACCTGAACCGGCTCCGGTCTCGTTTCGGGTTCAGACAGCCGTTCCGGTGCCTTTATTTCAGGCTGCTCCGGTTCTGCCGCAGAAGCGGTATCCCGGGCGAGCCAGTCATCCCGGAGCAGATCGTACATGTCCATCTGGCCGTTGACAAGGGGCTCACCGGGGGCCGCTTTCACCTTCTGATAGCTGCCGTCTGCCCGCATCTCCCGGGCATTGACGTTATCCCGCAGCTGCAATTGGAGGATATCGCTCAGCTTCTGGATGAGGACAGGGTCCTCCACCCGGACACCCACCTCCACGCGGCACTCGGTGTTGCGGGTGAGGAAATCGCCGGAGGCGATATAGATGCGGGTGGTCACGCCATCGTAGAAGCTGTAGATGCGGCCATGCTCAAGGTAGCGGCCCACCAGACTGCGGATATGCAGGTTCTCGGTCTTACCCAACACCTCGGCGCGGACACAGCAGATGCCGCGCACGATCATATCGATGCGAACCCCCGCACAGCTGGCTTCTTCGAGCTTCAGGATGATATCCCGATCCGAGATGGAGTTGTTTTTCAGGATCATGGATGCCGGGCGGCCCAGCTTGGCTGCATTGATGACCCGGTCCATCTCGTCCAGCAGCACGCTCTTGAAGCGCAGAGGAGCCACCAGCATCTTCTCGGTGGTCTCCGTCAGCTTCTGCACGGCAAGGTTCTGGAACACGTTGGAGGCTTCCTCACCGATGCCCAGATCTGCCGTGATGAACGAATAATCGGTATAGAGCTCGCTGGTCTTTTCGTTGTAGTTGCCGGTGCCGATCTGGGTGATGTAGCTGTACCCCTGCGGGCCCTTTTTCGTGATGAGAGTCAGCTTGGAGTGCACCTTGTAATCATCAAAGCCATAGAGAATGGTACAGCCAGCCTCTTCCAGCTGCTTGGACCAGTCGATGTTATTCTGCTCATCAAAGCGGGCACGCAGCTCTACCAGAGCCACCACTTCCTTGCCGTTTTCGGCGGCTTCGATCAGGGCCTGCACGATCTGGGATTCCCGCGCCATCCGGTAAAGGGTCATCTTAATGGAAATGACCTCCGGATCCCGCGCGGCCTTTTTCAGCATCGCGATGAAGGGGCGGATGGACTGATACGGATAACTGAGCAGGACATCGTGTTTTTCCACCTCTGCGGCAAGATCATAATCCTGGGGCGGCAGCATGGGCCGGGCCGAGGGATAGAACAGCTCCGGGTTGCCCTCGGCCTCCATTTTACCGGTGAGCTTGTAGAAGAAGCTCAGATCCAGTGGGCTCTTCTGGGCAAATACCCGCTTATGGCTCAGTTCCAATTTATCGCAGAGGAGACGCAGGATCTCCTGCGGGGCCGTGGGAGTTACCTGCAGGCGGACAGCGGCCAGCTTGCGGCGGCGCTTGAGCAGGTCGGCCATGATCTCGCGGTAATCGATATCATGGTCCATCATGCCCTCTTTTACATCAATGTCGGCGTTGCGGGTGACGCGGAACAGGCACTTTTCCTGGACGGCATCCTTGCCAAAGATGAGGGACGCGTAATGCAGCACCAGTTCCTCTGTCAGGGCAAACTCGGTCTTGCCCTCCCGGCGCACCAGGATCAGCCGCTCCATCTGGCTGGAGATGGGGATCATACCAAGGCTCTGGCCCTCTTTTTCCTTGAGCAGAGCGCCGAGGTAGATTTCCTTATTGCGCAGGAATGGGAACGGGTGGCGGTTGTCCACGATCTGCGGACTGAGGATGGGGAACAGCTCGTTCTGGAAGTATTTTTTCCAGAAGCGCTCCTGCTCCTTATCCATCCCACCGAAATCCACTTTTTTATAGCCGCAGGCATCCAGATTTTCCAGCGCTTTCTCGTAGTATTTATCGCAGTCCTCCTGCAGATGGGCAACCTTGGGCATGATGGCATTCAGCTGTTCCTCGGCCGTCATGTTGGTCTTGTTCTCACGCTTGTCCTTGTCTTTCTGACTGCGTGCAAGGTTTGCGCGCTCCTGCAGGGAGCCTACACGCACCATGAAAAATTCATCCAGATTGGAGCCATAGATGGCAAGAAATTTCACCTGCTCCGCCAGCGGGACATTCTTATCCTTGCCCAGCACCAGCACACGGCGGTTAAAGTCCAGCCAGCTGAGTTCACGGTTGATGAAGATCGTATCCTCTTTCATAGTAGTTTACTCCCTTTTTCCCTGACCTGCGGCTTTCGCCGCAGCGCTTCAGCTCACATAAGCAAGCCCATCCCACTCTTCCACCACCGCTTCTGTCAGGCCGGGCACGGCGGCGGCCTCTTCCACCGCGGCAAAGCGCCCGTACTGCTCCCGGTATTCAATGATGGCCCGGGCGCGCTGCTCCCCCACTCCCGGCAGGGTGCAGAGAGCATCTAACTCGGCGGTGTTCAGATCGACCCGCGCCAGCTGGATGAGTGGTGTTTCACTCCCGGCTGCACGGTCCGGTTCTGCCTGCCGCGGAACGGCAAATCCAAACGCCAGCGTGACGCACACCGCGCAGACAAGGGCCGCTGTCCACAGAAATCTCTGTTCCGTTTTTGTGAGATTGGCTTTCTTCATCCCATTGTACCCGACTTTCTCTGAAAAAGAAAGCCCTCTGCGGAGAATTTGCAGAGAGCCTTACAATGATTTTACGCAGAAGTTTCCGCACGGCGCACCATGCCATACAAAAGCTCTGCCGCTGCACCGGTATCGTGGTCGGTCAAGGTCATCCGGTTGGCGGCAAGGCGCAGTTCAGGCGCGGCATCCGCAGGCACAACGCTCTCCCCCGCCAGATGGACAAGGTCGAGCATCTGGGTGCAGCCGGCCAGCACCGTCAGCTGCCCGGCAGCATAACCGGAGGGAGGGCAGACGGCGTTGAGCATGGCACTGCCTGAGACAAGGCCCGGGGTAAGCACCAGCGTATCCGGTGCAAGGCGCTCCGCATGCAGGAAGGCTGCCGCGTCCCCCAGCGCCTTTTGCAGTGTGGGCAGAATGGGCATCTGCTTTTTGTCCTGATAGAACAGGATGCGCAGAACGTCCTCGCCCTTGACATCGGCGGCGTTGCTCAGCACAAAGGGAGTCCACTCCTGCTTGAGGTGGAACACCAGCCCTTCGCTCATCCGCACAGCGCGGGTGGAGCCATCGCGCATCTGCAGGGCAATGCCCACGCCGGACAGAGAGGGCAGCATCTTCAGGACAGACTCCTCCATCCCCTCAAAGCTGCACAGCGCGGTGCCGGAGCCCTCCGAAAAGTTGTAGGCCAGTGTGCCGCCGCAGACCAGTGCGGGCGCACTGAGCCGCACCCCGCCCAGCAGAGAGCGGACCGCCCGGGGCGAGCGCTGAGAGAAAACGGTCAGCCTGCCGCCCCTGCTGGAAAAAAGCTGCAGCACATCCCGCTGGAGCTGGGGCAGATTGCCTGCGGCATCCAGCAGCAGGCTGTCCAGATCACAGAGGACTAGGGTCTGGTCAATGGTCGTCTCTTTCATAGGGTATTTCCTCCTGTGCGCTGACGGAGCGTGGTCAAGAAGCGGGTGAAGTAATCCGGCAGCTCAGAATCGAACCGCAGGTGTTCGCCCGTGATGGGATGAACAAAACCCAGCGTTTTTGCATGCAGGCACTGGCCATGCAGGTTGGTGATGCAGTTGTGGGGGCCATACACCGGGTCGCCCGCCACCGGGTGGTGGATGGAAGCCATGTGAACGCGGATCTGGTGGGTACGGCCCGTTTTCAGGCGGCACTCCAGCATCGTGAACTCGCCCAGCCGTTCCAACACCTTGTAGCCGGTATAGGCGTACTTTGTGTGAGGCTCACTGGCCGGATAGACCGCCATCTTCTTGCGGTCGGTCTTGCTGCGGCCCAGGTTGCTCTCCACAAAACCCTCATCCTGGGCAAAGCCGCCATAGACGATGGTATTATAGGCCCGCTCAACGCTGTGCACCGCCATCTGCTGGGAAAGGCCGATATGGGTTGCATCATCCTTTGCCACCACCAGCAGGCCGCTGGTGTCCTTATCAATGCGGTGGACGATGCCGGGCCGGATCTCGCCGCCAATGCCGGAAAGGCTGCCCTTGCAGTGCCAGAGTAGAGCGTTGACCAGGGTGCCGTCTGGGTTGCCGGGAGCCGGGTGGACGACCATCCCTTTGGGCTTGTTGACCACCAGAAGGTGTGCATCCTCATAGATGATGTCCAGCGGGATCTCCTGCGGCACAGCCTCGATGGGCTTTGCATCGGGGATCTCCAGCAGGATGATATCCCCTGCCTTGAGCTTCAGGCTCTTGGCCGGAGCCTTACCGTTGCAGAGCACATGGCCCTCCGCCACAAGGCCCTGCAGGGCGCTGCGGGAAAGGCCGGTATCCTCGCCGCTCAGAAAGCGGTCGATGCGCTGGCCTGCGCCCTCGGCTTCTACGATGTATTCACGCTGCTCCATGGCTTACTGCTCCTTCGGGCCCTTTTTCGTATCCTCGTGCAGCTCCTCCAGGAAAATGACCAGCACCCAGAGCGCCACACCAACACAGACACAGATATCTGCAAAATTGAACACTGCGAACCGCATGAACAGCAGGTTGATGTAATCCACCACCTCGCCGTTCAGCACACGGTCGATCAGGTTGCCGATGCCGCCGCCCAGCACCAGGATGAGTGCGGCCTGCTGCAGCCGGTTGTTCCGGCTGCGGAAGAACAGCCAATAAGCAACCAACAGCAGCGCTGCGCTGGTTGCAACGATCAAAAACAGCTGCTTGCCGCTGAGCAGGCTGAATGCCATGCCCTGGTTGAGCACGAACCGCAGCTCCACCACATGGGGGATCAGCGGCATTGCGCCCACCGGCTGCAAAGCGCTGACAGCCCAGAACTTGATGGCCTGATCGAGACCGACCAGCGCCGCAACGCACAGCAGATTGAAGATCACAAATGCCATAAAAATACTCCCAACGGCGGCACGCTGCCGCCTGTGTTCTGATACCAAAAAGCGGCGCTCCCTGCTCGAAAGGAGCGCCGCAGCGTTTATTTCAGGAAGACTTATGCTTCCACCACGCTTGCGCAGCGTGCGCAGAGGGTGGGATGTGCGGCATGGGTGCCGATGTCTGCGGAGTACTTCCAGCAGCGCTCGCACTTTTCGCCGGTGGCATGTGCAGCAGCAACGCCCAGCCCCTCAACAGCGGAGACAGAACCGCCCTCGCCCTTGACCAGCTCCACATGGGAGACGATCATCAGGTCAGCCAGCTCGTCCATGGGAATGCTGTTCAGCAGGTCATAGACGGCATCATTGCAGTACAGGGTAACGGAGGCTTCCAGAGAAGCACCGATGGTCTTTTCTGCACGAGCCTGCTCCAGCACCTTCTTGACCTCGTCACGGACAGCAATGAGCTGTGCCCACTTGGCCTTGAAGGCATCGTCTGCAGCGTACTGGCCTGCCTTGGGCATTGCCTCGAACACAACGTACTTGTTCATACCTTCGGTCTTGGGCAGGAAGTCCCAGATCTCCTGGCTGGTGAAGCAGAGGATGGGGGCAATGATCTTGTCCAGAGCGACCAGGATCTTGTACATGGTGGTCTGGGCAGCCTTGCGGCCCACACCGTTGGTGCAGTACAGGCGGTCCTTGGTCACATCCAGGTAGAAGTTGGACATGGCAACAACGCAGAAGTTGTAGACGGCGTGATAGACCTTGTTGAAGTCATACACATCATAGCCTGCCTTGGCATTCACGATCAGGTCATCCAAAGCGGCCAGTGCCCAGCGGTCGATCTCCTGCAGCTGGTCATCCGCCACACAATCGGTGTTGGGGTCAAAGCCATCCAGATTGCCCAGAATGAAGCGGGCGGTGTTGCGGATCTTGCGGTAAGCCTCGCTCAGCTGCTTGAAGATATTCTTACCGGCGCGCACATCCACAGTGTAGTCGGAAGAAGCGACCCACAGGCGGATGATATCCGCGCCATAGTCCTTGATGATCTCGCTGGGCTCCACGCCGTTGCCGGCGCTCTTGTGCATCTGCTTGCCCTGCTCGTCCACGACCCAGCCGTGGCACAGAACGGACTTGTAAGGTGCGCAGCCCTTGGCAGCCACGCTGGTCAGCAGGCTGGACTGGAACCAGCCGCGGAACTGGTCGCCGCCCTCCATATACATGTCAGCCGGGAAGCTCAGCTCCGGACGCTCCTCCAGAACGGCAGCATGGGTGGAACCGGAATCGAACCAGACATCCATGATATCGGTATCCTTGGTCCACTCGGAAGCGCCGCACTTCTCGCAGACTTCACCTGCGGGGATGATCTGCTCTGCCTCGTACTTGTACCAGGCATCGGAGCCCTCCTTGCGGAACAGCGCGCTGACAGCCTTGATGGTGGCATCGGTGATGTGGTAAGCACCGCACTTCTTGCAGTAGAAAGCCGGGATGGGCACACCCCAGGTACGCTGACGGCTGATGCACCAGTCGTTGCGGTCACGGACCATGCCCTTCATGCGGTCGTGGCCCCAGTCAGGCATCCACTTCACGGTGTCGATGGCCTTGTAGACATCGTCACGGAACTTGGCAACAGAGCAGAACCACTGCTCGGTGGCACGGAAGATGATGGGGTTGTGGCAGCGCCAGCAGTGGGGATACTGATGCTTGATGTGCACCTGACCCATGATGACACCGGCTTCGGTCAGGTCGGCCAGAATGGTCTTGTTGGCAGCCCAGACACGCTGACCTGCGTACTTACCGGCCAGCTCCGTCAGGCAGCCACCGTCGTCCACAGGAACAGTGATGGGCACATTATACTTCTGAGAAACATTGAAGTCATCCACGCCGTGGCCGCCTGCGGTGTGGACGCAGCCGGAACCGCTTTCCAGCGTGACATGGTCACCCAGGATGACGGTACCCTCCTTGGGCAGGTAGACGTGATGATAGCGCATCAGCTCGAACTCAGCGCCGGAAACAGGCTCGCCCACGATCTCGTAGTTCTCAATATGGCAGGCATCCATCACGCTCTTGACCAGCTCGGTGGCCATGATATGGTACTCCTCGCCGATCTTGACAAAGGAATACTCAAAGGCACCGTTCAGGCAGATGGCCTCGTTGGCGGGCAGGGTCCAGGTGGTGGTGGTCCAGATCACGAAGTAGGTCTTATCCATCGGGATGCCGTGCTTTGCCAGCACACCGTTGGGGTCCTGAGAAACGTGGAAGCGGACGAAGATGGAATCGCAGTCGTCCTCGCCGTACTCGATCTCTGCCTCAGCCAGAGCGGTGCGGCAGTCGGGGCACCAGTACACAGGCTTCAGGCCCTTGTAGATGTAGCCCTTCTTGGCCATCTCGCCAAAAATCTCGATCTGGCGGGCCTCGAACTCAGGCTTCAGGGTCAGGTAGGGGTGCTCAAAGTCACCGATAACGCCCAGACGCTTGAACTGGTCGCTCATAATGTCGATATGCTCGGTGGCAAACTTTTCGCAGATCTGGCGCAGCTCCAGCTTGGAGATGTCCTTCTTTTTCTCGCCCAGAGAGGACAGAGCCTTCAGCTCAATGGGTAGGCCGTGGGTATCAAAGCCGGGCACATAGGGAGCCTGGAAGCCCTCCATGTTCTTGTCGCGGATGATGATATCCTTGATGATCTTGTTCAGGGCGGTGCCCATGTGGATGTTGCCGTTTGCATACGGAGGGCCGTCGTGCAGGACAAACTTGGGCTTGCCGTCGTTGTGCTTGATCAGGTTGTTGTACAGGTCGTTCTTCTCCCAATCCTCCAGCATGGCGGGCTCCTTTTTGGGCAGACCGGCACGCATCTCAAACAGAGTCTTGGGCAGATTCAGGGTACTGTCGTACTGAGACTTATTCTTAGCCAATGGTTACACACTCCTCTAATTTACTAAAACGCTTTGGGATCACTCGCTGAACTTCACGCCCTTAAAAGCGGCGTAGTCCGGCGCTGCAGCCTCACCCTCGGCGGCAGGGGCCGGGGGCGGGTCGAGCTTGAGCTGGCTCTCGTCCTGTGCCCAGAACTCCTCGCTGGTCTTTTCATCCGCAGGGGTCTCGTCCTCAGCATCCACATCCGCTGCAGCAGGCTGTGCCTCGGCGATCTCCTCGGTCACAGCGGCGGCAGTGGTCTCGGCAGCTGCCGCCTCGTCCTCGGCAGGAGCATCCTCAGCGGGCTCCTCCTTCTGGAACTCAGGCAGGCGGCTCAGAGACTCAACATGGCTGCGGTACAGGTTCAGCACATCGGACTTGAAGCGAGTCACTTCCAGCCGGACGCGGTCATACTCGCGCTCCTGGGCAAGCTTTTTCTCGTTTGCCTCGTTGATGATCTCATCCGCGCGGTCACTGGCTTTTTGCAGCAGCTCGTTGGCATCACGGATAATATCATCACCGCGCAGATTTGCGCGATGCAGGATCTCTTCCGACTTCTGGTTTGCTTCCCGGATGACATTCTCACCCATCCGCTGGGCATTGATCAGCGCGCTCTTGAGCATATCGCCGTCAGCCTCGTAGCTCTCCATTTCCTTGTGCAGACGCTGATTCTCGGCAGTCAGCTCAGCGATCTGGCGGCGCAGCTCCTCAGCCTGATCTTCATCCTGCTTCAGCTGCTCCTCTACTTTATCCAGGAAACGGTCCACCTCTTCGGTCCGGTAGCCGCGGATGTTCTTTTCAAACTGTGCAGCACGCACATCCTGCGGGGTCAGCATAGTGGTTTCCTCCCTTTTCATTCAATATTGAAAAAACTCGATGATCGATCGGTCTTTTTTGCTTTTTCCGGGCAGGGCCGTCAGGCCAAAGCGCCCCTTGCCGCGCACCGTGAACACATCACCCTCATACACCGGGGCGTGGGCACTTTCGGCAGGCAGATGGTTGATCTCCACCCGGCCCGCCGCGATCCACTCACACGCCTGCCCGCGGCTGCAATGGAGCATGACCGCAAGCACAGCGTCCAGCCGCAAAGAGGACACGGTGGCTGTCTGCGTTCTGCGCTCTGCCTGCGGGAATTCGGGCACCTCATCCAGCGAAAGCAGCGTGGTGGTAACCTCTGTCCGGCCCACCTGCAGCAGTTCCCGGCAGATGAGCTCCCCCGCCGTTTCCAGCGCAAAGACATAGGCAGTGCCCGGTGTATCGGCCGGGAGCACGATATCTCCCAGAGCTTCACGCCGCAGCTCCAGCCCCATCAGGCTGCCCAGATAATCCTTGTGACTCGGCAGTACCGCCCCGGAAAGGGTGCGGCAGGTCAGCTTCACGCAGCACAACGGACTTGCAGGGTAGCAGCCCTCCGGTTCTAGGCAGAGCAGCTTCCGCTCTGCTCCGGGCCAGCCGCCCTCAAAGTGATGGTCGCTCTCCGGCACATCGGCACGGTTCAGCGCCGCGCGGGCCAGATCCTGTTCCCTGTCGCTCAAAAAGCCGGAGTAGCGGGCAATGCCGCGTCCCTCGGCCGCGCGGGCCAGATCCTCCACATGCCGCATCAGAAAGCGCTCTTCATCGGTGCGGGCGGGCACAAAGCCCCGCACTGCCCTGGGAGCAGGATCAATAGAACGCGCCATTGTTCTCCAGCTCGTCCAGCAGATCGCCCATAATGTCCACGTTGTACGGGGTAATGATGAAGGTGCTGTTGGCAACGCGCTTGATCTGGCCGTTGTTGGCGTAAGCCACGCCGGACAGGAAATCCACCAGACGGCGGGAAACTTCCTTGTTGGTAGACTCCAGATTCAGCACAACCGTGCGCTTGTTGTTCAGGTGGTCTGCAATGGTGCTGGCATCCTCAAAGCGCTCGGGCTTTACCAGAACGACCTTGAGCTGGGTGGTGGCGTGGATGTTGACCACCTTGTTCTTCTTCTGGGCACCCTCCACCGGCTCTTCCTCTGCATCGTCCATGCCAACGCCGAGACCGCTGTTGTTGTTCACCATCTGGGGGCCGTCGTCGATGTACTGATCGTCGTAATCGTCCTCACCGCCAAAAAGGCCCTTTTTGAGACTATCCACGAAAGACATAGTATCTGCTCCTTTCATTCGGGCAGCCGCAGCTGCCTGGCGCCTTTTGCAAAAGAGATGCAAATAGCTTTTACTATTATCGGATTTTTTGCCGCAGATGTCAATAACTACAAAAGTTTTCCATCATACAAATTTTGTCCAGAGACAATAATCTCGTCATAAAGCCGAACCTGACTGACAGAACCAGCAGTTCCGCTGGGCAAAACGATGAGGTCATCACCGTCTGTGATCTGCGGATGGGCATCGTCCACAGAGTCGATGCGGCAGAAGCGGGCCAGGTTGCCGTACTTCACGTACACACCGGGGATGTAGTTCTCACCCTGACCTTCTGCCTCGGAGCCGTCCTCCTTGAGGTAGTGCACCGCAGCAGCAGGCACCCGCAGGCCGGTGTTGCGCCCCACGATGATCTGGGCATCGGCACAGTTCAGCCGGAGCACATCGCCGTTGATGATCTCGCAGGAGAGGACGAAACGGGCAATGTCGTTCTCCGCATCAATGTTCACCTCGTTGACCTTTGCCTTGAGGGGCGTTTCCACCTGACCGGGAAAGCGGATCTCAACGCTCTTGGTCAAGGGCTTGCCGTCCCTGCCCAGCAGCTTTTCCGCCTGTTTGGCCGAGCACACCCCGGCATAGTACCAGGTAAAGCCTGAAACGATCTTTCCCGCGCAGCCGTCCAGCGCGATCTCCGGAGAGGACTCAACGTAGGCTTTCAGGTTGGCCGCATCCAGCGCAAGGATATCGGCAGAACCTGCGTTCAGCCGCCCGGAGCTGGAGCTGCGGATGAAATAGCCTGTCTGCGGGGCCGTGATCTGGGATGGATTGCCCAGCTGGGACTGCACCGTGGCGGCCTGCTGGGTCAGCGCGGTGATCTGGTCGGAGAAGCTGGCCACCTCGCCGGTGATGACCCAGAGCTTGTTCTGGGCCAGAATGTAATTTTCCTTCTCCGCATTGGTATCCTCGTAGTCCCCTGCATCCAGCGAATCCATCAGGTCGTACAGAGCAGCGGAACGGTTCTTGCGCAGGGATTCCAGCTGCACCGAAGTGGTGTTCTGGGAGCGCTGCAGCAGGTCGATCTGGTCATTGATCTGGGTCAGCTGCTGGCGCAGGGTGGCCTGCGCTGCATCGCCGTAGATCTCAGCCACCGCTGTGCCTGCCGAAACACGCTCACCGTCTGCCACCAGATATCCCAGCGTGCCGCCGCCCGCAACGTAGCTTTCCTCAAACAGGAGCACGCCTTCGGCATCCACGGTGTCCTCCACCGTAGCCAGCAGGGCGGTCTCGTAGGTATTGGGAGGAAACAGCACCTGCATTGCCTGATAGCCCACATACAATGCCGCCAGCAGCAAAAACACGATGACGACAGCGGCCAGCGTTTTCAGTGCGCCGGAGATGCCCTCGCGGTTTTCTTCCTGCATATCGCTCATCCTTTCGCTAAAAATTCATTTGTGAGATGTGCAGCCTGTTCCCGGACATCCGGGGCAGAGGCATCCAGCCAGCAGATGCCCTCCATGTGGCGGAACCAGGTCAGCTGGCGCTTGGCATAGTTGCGGGAAGCCTGTTTCAGCTTCTCCACACAAGAGGCAAGCGCGCTCTCCCCCGCAAAGTAGGGGAAGAATTCTTTATATCCGATGGCCTGGGCCGCCGTCTTATAGGTATCCCGGTGTTCCCACACACGTTTTGCCTCGTTCAGCAGATCCTGCTCCATCATCAGATCCACCCGCAGGTCGATGCGGCGGTAGAGCTGGGCGCGCTCCGGGAAATCCAGCCCAAGGATGAGGGAACGGTAAGGCTTTTCGGGCGGGCGTGAGTCTGCTTTCTGCGCACTGAGCTTTTTGCCGGTGGCGCGGTAATGTTCCAGCGCCCGCAGCACCCGGATATGGTTGTTCGGATGGATGGCCGCCGCCGCTTCGGGGTCCACCGCCTGCAGCTCCGCATACATGGCTTCCGGACCCTTTTCATTCAGTTCCGCGGCCAGCTGTTCCCGCAAACCGTCCGGCGTTTTCTCAGCAGCAAAGCGGACACCATACAAAAAGCTCTGGACATAGAGCCCGGTGCCGCCCACGAGGATGGGCAGATGTCCTCTGCCGGAGATCTCATGCTCCAGCGCTCCGGCCAGCGCGGTGAAATCAGCCACGCTGAACAGTTCATCGGGCTGCAGGATATCTACCCCATGGTGCGGAATGCCGCAGGTCTCCTCGGGGGTCACCTTGGCGGTGCCCACATCAAGACCTTTGTAAATCTGCATCGAATCGGCGCTGATGATCTCACCGCCGAACTGCTCGGCCAGTGCAACACCCAACGCGGTCTTGCCGGAAGCTGTGGGGCCGACCACGGCCAGCACCGGGTGCTTTTTGTTACACGATCCGTCCAAACTGTTTTTCCAGCTCCTTCCGGGTCAATTTAAGGACACAAGGCCGACCATGGGGGCAGAAGGGCGGTACCTCGCCCGAGAGGATCTTTTCTGCCAGTGCCATCAGCTCCTGAGGAGAGGTCTTATCCCCCGCTTTAATGGCCGCGCGGCAGGAGATGGAATGGAGCACCCACTCGGTCTTTTCGCTCAGGGCATCGCGGCTGCCCTTGGAGAGCTTATCCGCCAGCTCCACCAGCAGATCCTCGGCACTGCCCTGTTCCACATCCGCGGGCACAGAGCGCAGGAACACGCTGTTGCCGCCAAAGTCATCGATCTCCAGTCCGGCGCTTTCCAGCAGCTCAAGGTTGGAGAGGAGGGCAGTCTTTTCCTCCGCCGACAGCTCCACCACCAGCGGCTCCAGCAGCAGCTGGGCCGGAACATCTCCATAGTTTGCCGCCAGCTTCTCAAAAAGCTGGCGTTCGTGGGCGGCGTGCTTATCAATGATGCAGATTTCCTCCCCACGCTCAGCGAGGATGTAGGTCTTGAAGATCTCACCCACATAGCGCAGAGGGGCAGGGCCTTCCTGCACGTCAAAGCCCAGCTGTTCCGGCGTATCCTCGGCAGCAGAGGTCTGCTGCGGAGCTGGGGCGGCGGGCAATTCCTCCTTGGGGGCAGGATCCCATGCCGCCATGTGGTCCTGATGTTCGGGCAGATCTGCGCCGTCCGGCTCAATGTCCAATGCACCTTCTCCCAGCGCTGCGGCAAAGGCGGGTGCTTCAGGCTCACTCTCCGTAGGAGCCGGTGCCGGGCTGTGCAGGGTGGCATCCTGCCGGATGGGCAGGCCCGATGCAACCGTTGTCCAGCTGTGCTCTGTCGGCTTTTCCTCGGCAGTGTTCGGTGCAGGCAGGATATCCGGGTGGCTTGCAGGTGCCGGACGGGACGGCGGTGCTGCTGCCGGTGTCGGAGTGAAGCTCCGGAAGCTCCGCTGGGGCTGAGGGGTATGCTCATGGAGCGTTCCCGGCTCGGCTTGACCCGGAATGATGGCAGAAAGTTCTGTAAAGTTATTCTTCTTTACATCATTTTCTGTCGCGTTATCACTTATTTCAGATTTGTTGGATTCTTCATCTTTTTTATCCTCTTCAAAGGCAAAACGCCGCTCTCCGGTGCCCGGTTGGGCCAGTGCCAGCTTGACAGCGTGATAAACGAGGTCAAAGATATCGTTTTCCCGGGCAAAGCGCACCTCAGTCTTGGCCGGGTGGACATTGACATCCACAAGGTCAGCGGGCATTTCCAGAAGCAAGATTCCTCCAGGGAACTTGCCCTGCATCGTGGTGCCCTTGAACGCTGTTTCCATGGCCGCCATCATGGTGCGGTTGCGGACATAGCGCCCATTGATGTAGAAATACTGCATACTGCGGCTGGCGCGGCAGCTCCTGGGCTGGGTGATGAGGCCCCACACCCGGTACACCCCTTCCTGATTGTCCAGCTCCATGAGGTCACGGCTGAATTCCCGGCCCAGCACCGCGTAGGCGGCACTGCGCAGCTTGCCGTCACCGGGGGTGACATACTGCAGCTTACCCTCCCGGACAAACTTGAAGCTGACCTCGGGGTGGCTCAGGGCCACATGGGCCACGATATCCGCCACAAAGGTACCCTCGCTGGAATCCTTTTTGAGGAACTTCATCCGGGCCGGGGTGTTGTAGAACAGATCCTGCACCCGGATGGTAGTGCCCACGCCGCGTGCACCGGGCTCCAGCGGATAATCCTCGCCTCCCTCGATGCGGTAGACGGAGGCGCACTCGTCGTTCTCAGTACGGGTCAGTACTTCTACCCGCGCCACGCTGGCAATGGAAGCCAGCGCCTCTCCACGGAAGCCCAGGGTGTGGATATGGTTCAGATCATCCTCCGTCCGGATCTTACTGGTGGCGTGGCGGATGAATGCAGTGGGGATATACTCTGCTTCAATGCCCGAGCCATTATCGCTGATCTCGATCAGCTTCACGCCGCCTGATTCAATGGTCACGGTGATCTGGCTTGCCCCGGCATCAATGGCGTTTTCCAGCAGCTCCTTCACCACGGAAGCAGGCCGCTCCACCACCTCACCGGCTGCAATGAGCTCTGCCGTGTGCTTGTCCAGAACATGGATGACTGCCATATTCGTTCCCTCCCCTGTTTTTTAGGATTTTTCGGGAAATCAGCCGTTCAGGCTGCCCTTCAAGGTCTTTTTTAGCTCGTACAGGAAATTCAGCGCTTCAATGGGGGTCAGCGTTTCCACATCCAGCGCATCCAGTTTTTCCAGCACCTCGCTGGGCACTGCGGGAGAATTATACTCCTGCAGCGCATCAAAGTCCATCTGCTCCACCTTGTTCTTGGGGGCAGTGGCTTCCAGTGCGCGCAGCACCTCGTGGGCGCGGCGGGTCACGGTGCCGGGCAGACCGGCCAGTTTTGCCACCTCAATGCCATAGCTGTCATCGGCAGGGCCGCGGACGATGCGGCGCAGGAAGGTGATGTCCTCACCCCGCTTTTTCACCGCAATGTTGTAATTTTTCACGCCGCTGATGGTGCCCTCAAGATCTGTCAGCTCGTGGTAATGGGTGGCAAAGAGGGTTTTGCAGCCCAGTCCCTTGGCAGGGTCGCTGATGTGCTCCACCACGGCGCGGGCAATGCTCATGCCGTCAAAGGTGGACGTGCCGCGCCCGATCTCATCCAGCACCACCAGACTGCGGGAGGTAGCGTTCTTCAGGATCTCTGCCACCTCGGTCATCTCCACCATAAAGGTGGACTGACCTGCCGAAAGGTCATCCGATGCGCCGATGCGGGTAAAGATGGCATCCACTACACCCACATGGCACTCTCTGGCCGGAACAAAGGAACCGATCTGTGCCATCAGGGCAATCAGCGCATTCTGGCGCATATAGGTCGATTTGCCCGCCATGTTAGGGCCGGTGATAATGAGGCAGCGATCTTCGCCGCAGTTCAGGGTGGTATCGTTGGGTACGAACAGACTGCCCTTGAGCATCTGCTCCACCACAGGGTGGCGGCCCTCCACGATGGTCAGCTGGTCGCTCTCATCCACAGTGGGGCGGCAGTAGTTGTTTTCTGCTGCCACCTGAGCCAGAGCGGCCAGCACGTCCAGCTCTGCCACAGCGTTGGCTGTACGCTGGATGCGGTCGAGCTGGGCACCAATGCTTTCCAGCAGCTCATTGAACAGCCGGTGTTCCAGAGCGATCAGCCGCTCGTGAGCACCCAGGATCTTATTTTCCAGCTCCTTGAGCTCCTGTGTGATGTAGCGTTCGCCGGTGGTCAGGGTCTGCTTGCGAATGTAGCTCTCCGGCACCTGTGCCTTATAAGAGTTGCTGACCTCGATGAAATAGCCAAACACATGGTTATAGCCGATCTTCAGCTTGGGGATGCCGGTCTCCTGCCGCAGGCGGGTCTCAAGCTGAGCCAGCACACCCTTGGTGTTATCGCGGATGGAACGCAGCTCGTCCACCTCGGGGTGGTAGCCCTTGGCGATGACACCGCCATCCTTCAGGGTGGAAGGCGCGTCAGGGTCCACAGCGGCATAGATCTTGTCCTTGATATCGCTCAGCGGGTCGATCCTGGAGACGATCTCGCTGAGTTCGGCGCAGCCGCAGCTTTCGGCCTGCTGGCGCAGGCTGGGCAGGCGCTCACAGGTCTGTGCCATGGCATAGATCTCTTTGGGCGTGGCCGAGCCGTAGACCGTGCGGGTCATCATACGCTCCAGATCAGCGATGTAATGCAGTTCTTCGATCAGATCGCCGCGCTGTACGGTCTGATTGACCAGGCTTTCCACAGCATCCAGACGGTGGTTGATGGCATCGCTGGAAAGCAGCGGCTGCTCGATCCAGGTGCGGAGCAGCCGCTTGCCCATGGCAGTGCTGGTCTTGTCCAGCACCCAGAGCAGGGTCCCCCGCTTCTCGCGGCCCCGCAGGGTCTCGGTGAGTTCAAGGTTGGCCCGTGTCACCGGCGAAAGCTGCATATACTGGGCTTCATTGTAGCTGATGACGGTCTTCAGGCGCTCCACACCTTTGATCTGGGTGGTGTGCAGGTATTCCAGAAGTGCGGCCATGGCAAACCGCACCAGACCTTTTTTGTCGATAGAGGTGGTCTCATCCCAATTGCGGCCAAACTGATTTTCCAACGAGATGGCCACCAGACCCGGGGCGTAGCGCTCCTCTTCCACCAGCTCCACAGAGCAGGTCATGTTCTTTTTGATATAGCCGGTCAGCTCACGGCAGTCCAGCATTCCGGGATTCATCAGCACCTCGCTGGGATGGTAGCGGCAGAGCTCCGCGATCACGGCGGGCACGATCTTCTCCCGTTTCAGCTCGGTGATGTGGGCCGTGCCGGTGGAAACATCGGCAAAACAGATGCCCGCCGCATTCCCTTTCAGAAAAATGCTTGCAATGTAGTTGTTTTTGTCATCCTGCAGCATGCTGCTCTCGATGACAGTGCCCGGCGTGACCACCCGGATGATATCGCGCTTGACCAGTCCCTTTGCTTTGGACGGATCCTCCATCTGCTCACAGATTGCCACCTTGTATCCCTTGGCGATCAGGCGGGCCACATAGCCCTCGTAACTGTGGAAGGGCACGCCGCACATGGGGGCACGCTCTTCCATGCCGCACTGCTTGCCCGTCAGGGTCAGGTCCAGCTCCCGGGAGGCGGTCAGCGCATCGTCAAAGAACATCTCATAAAAGTCGCCAATGCGGTAAAACAGGATCTCGTCCTTATACTGCTTCTTGATGTCCATATACTGCTGCATCATGGGCGACAGTTCTGCCATAATCGTTTCACCTTTCCTGCGGGCTATGCCGCTTTGCTTCTTTCCGTCGGTTTGCAATAAGTAACTGCGAATGGAAGGAAAACGCGGCCTGCGATTTGCAGCCGCGTTCTCGTTTTGCCTGTTAGTGGCAGCCGCCGCAGGTGGAGCAGCTGCCGGTGCAGGATTCGCTGGGCTCCTGCACAGTCATGGGGTCGCCGCCGTTCATTGCGGTGTTGATGATGGCATCAATATAGTTGACCAGATTCTCGCAGTCGCGCTTTGCCTCGTTGTAAGCAGTCATGCCCTCGTCGGCCATGATCTTGCCATACAGGTCGTTGACCTTGGTGTTCAGCTCGGCAATGCGCTCGTCACTGCGCTCGCTCTTGCCGATCTCATTGTTCAGATCCATGCGGGCCAGATTGAACTCTCCGATGAGATTCTGCAGTTCCTCATCCTTGTCGTTTGCCTTGCGGGCCTGATCCAGAGCCAGGTAACGGGGGTCAGTCTGCAGTGCCATAGCGGCGCGCTTGAACAGATCGATGCAATCCATAATCAAAAATCTCCTTTGATGTGTTTGTTTTTATGGTCAGGTTATCATTGAGGCCGGTGTGCCCCGGGATCACGTTTCCAGTTCGCCCAGCAGGACAGTGGCGCGGGCACCGGTCAGGTGCACCTGTGCGTAGCTGCCCATCAGGGCGGGGTCAGCGGCAAACTCCACGGTCAGGTTGTTGTCCAACCGGCCGGAGAGGGTGCCGTCGCTGCGGCCATAGCCTTCCACCAGCACCCGGACAGTCTGGCCCACCTGCTGCCGGACCAGATCCATTGCGATCTCGTCCTGCACCTTGAGCAGACGGGTCATCCGGTCGGTTTTCTCCGCGCGGGGGGTGGGGTCGGGCATTTCGGCAGCCTTGGTACCGGTGCGCTTGGAGTAGATGAAGGTGAACAGCTGCATGTAGCCGACCTTCTTCACCAGTTCCAGCGTGCCCTGAAAATCCTCCTCCGTTTCCCCGGGGAAGCCCACGATGATATCGCTGGAGAAGGTGATACCGGGCACCTTTTTGCGGGCGTACTCGATCAGCTCCATATACTGCCCGATGGTGTAATGGCGGTTCATCCTTTTCAGCAGCTCATCCGAGCCGCACTGCACCGGCAAGTGCAGGTGCTTGCAAAGGTGGGGCTGGGCCGCAATGGTATCGATCAGCTTGTGGCTGGCATCCTTCGGGTGGCTGGTCATAAAGCGGATCTGGTAATCTCCGGGCACAGCGCAGAGCAGATTGAGCAGATCCGCAAAGTCCACCTGTTCTTCCAGGCCCTTGCCGTAGCTGTTCACGTTCTGGCCCAGCAGCGTGATCTCCTTGTATCCTGCTTCCACCAGCCCCCGGAACTCCGCCAGGATATCGCCGGGCTTGCGGCTCTTCTCACGGCCCCGCACATAGGGTACGATGCAGTAGGTGCAGAAGTTGTCGCAGCCATACATGATGGGCAGCCAGGCACGGAACTCACTCTCGCGCCGGATGGGGATGTTCTCCACGATGACCGGGCGCTGGGCAGGCTCCATCAGCACGCGCTTATGCTTCTGCAGCTTCTGGGCAATGAGCTGGGGCAGGGTATCGATGCCATCCACACCAAAGACCAGATCGACATAGGGATAGCTCTTGCGCAGCTTTTCCACCACATGCTTCTGGTTGGCCATGCAGCCGCACAGGCCGATCATCAGGCCGCGCTTTTTCTCCTTCAGGCCCTTCAGCGCACCCACATTGCCGAACACGCGCTGCTCGGCGTGCTCCCGCACGGCGCAGGTGTTGAAGAGGATGAGGTCTGCATCCTCAGGCTTATCGCACAGGCCGTAGCCGATATCCACCAGCACGCCCTTGATGCGCTCGCCATCGTTGACGTTCTGCTGACAGCCATAGCTGTGTACAAAGGCCAGCGGCGGGGTGTCGTAAGCCGCACGCACCAGCTCCGCAGCCGTTTCGTTGTGTTCAAAGTTAATGTATTCCAATAAAAACCATCCTTATTTTTCAAAAGCTCTTTTTAGTATACCCTCTTTCTGCCATAAGGGCAAGTGGGAAACCGCAAATTTCAGAATCCTTCGGGGCAATTCAGCCTTCTGCCTGCTTTTTGGCGCATGCTTCACACAGGCCGAACAGCACCACAGCGCAGTCCTGCACCACAACATCCTTCTGGCGGCGCACCAGCCTCATCACCTGTTTCTCGTCCACATCGGCATCCACCACGCCGCCGCAGGCCGTGCAGTAGAGGTGGCTATGCCAGCACAGGGTGTGATCAAAACGATCCGCCCTGCCCGGAATGGACACCCGGCGCACCATGCCTGCCTCCACCAGACTGTTCAGGTTGCGGTAGACAGTGCCCAGGCTCAGGCCCGGGCACTCCGGGGCCGCCTTATCAAAGATCTCTTCGGCGGTGGGGTGGTCACAAAGCTGCTCTACGGTGTGCAGCACCAGCTCCCGCTGTTTGGAATAACGCATCTTCCTCTCTCCTTCTCTTCCCTTTATACGTTCTCTTCGCCTTTGATCCGCGCCCAATATGCGCGGGAGGCCTGCTCGTTCTTGTTTTCCCCAAAGATGTAGTATTTTGTATTCTTAAGCACATCCGGCAGATACTGCTGCTCGACCCAGTGGTTGGGGTAATCGTGGGCATACTTGTAATTCTGGCCCTTTACCAGCGCATCCTCGCCGTCATAGTGCTTGTTCTGCAGCTGGCGTGGAATGGGCCCGGTGCGTCCTGCCTGCACATCCGCAATGGCGGCGTTGATTGCATTGTGGGCGCTATTGGATTTAGGGCTGGTCGCCACCAATACCACCGCATCCGCCAGGGCGAGCCGTGCCTCGGGCAGACCCACCGCGTTGGCGATATCCACCGCTGCCTTTACGATGGGGATGATCTGCGGGTAAGCAAGGCCCACATCCTCGCAGGCGCACACCATGAGCCGACGGCAGGCAGAGGGCAGATCCCCGGCTTCCAGCAGCCGGGCCAGATAGTGGAGCGCTGCATCCGGGTCGGAGCCGCGCATGGATTTCTGGTAAGCCGACACGATATCATAGTGGTCATCGCCGTCCCGGTCGTACCGCATGGCAGTGCGGCGGGTAACCTGCTGGATCATGTCCAGCGTGATGTGTTTTCCCTCCGGTTCGGGAGCCGCCGCCGTCACTGCAAAATCAAGGCACCCCAGTGCCTTGCGCAGATCGCCGCCCGCGCTCTCGGCAAGATAGGCACAGGCATCGTCCTCCATCCGGATGGGCGTATCCTCGCTCTCTGAAAGCTTTTTCAGGGCGTTCCGCAACCCCTGCTCCACATCCGCAGCTGTCAGCGATTTAAACTCGAACACAGTGCAGCGGGAAAGCAGTGCGTTATAGATGTAAAAATAAGGGTTCTCAGTAGTGGAGGCGATCAGGGTCACCGTGCCGTCCTCAATGCACTCCAGCAGGCTTTGCTGCTGTTTCTTGTTCAGATACTGGATCTCATCGAGGTACAACAGGATGCCCCCCGCCCCGGCCAGTGTGCCGATATCCTTGAGCACTGCCTTGATATCCCCCGTGCCGCAGGAAGTCCCGTTGAGCTTGTGGAGCGTCATGCCGCTGTTCTCGGCAATGATCCGGGCCACGGTGGTCTTGCCTGTGCCGGACGGGCCGTAAAAGATCATATTGGGGATATGCCCGCTCTCGATGGTGCGGCGGAACACCCGCCCCGGGGCCAGCAGATGCTGCTGGCCGCAGACTTCGGCCAGCGTTTTGGGGCGCATACGCTGCGCCAGCGGTTCATTCATCGGGCGTTCCCTCCTGTACTGCCCTGCTGTTCTGCATGGGCCTTATATAGAAATAGTATACCTCATTTTTACACGAACAGCAAGAGCAATAATGAAAATCATTCTCAGATGGATGCCGCAAATCCCATTTACAAAAAGGTCGAAACATGCTATTATCATAGTACATTTACGAGAAACGAGGGGTACAGATGAAGAAAGCCGCTGCGGCAGAAGATCTCTCTGCCAAAAAGAAGCTGGCGCTCCAGGTCATCGACCGGCTGAAAACAAAATATCCGGATGCAGCCTGCACGCTGGATTACGACCACGCCTGGCAGCTGCTGGTCAGTGTCCGGCTGGCGGCCCAGTGCACCGATGCCCGGGTGAACATTGTGGTACAGGACTTGTTTGCAAAATACCCCAGTGTAGCAGCGTTGGCTGCAGCAGAGCCCGAGGAGATCGAAGCCATCGTCAAGCCCTGTGGGCTGGGTCGCAGCAAGGCCCGGGATATCTCGGCCTGTATGCGGGTACTGCGGGATAAATACAACTGCAAAGTGCCCACCACCTTTGAAGAGCTGCTGGCACTGCCCGGCGTGGGCCGCAAGAGCGCCAACCTGATCATGGGTGATGTGTTCTGCAAGCCCGCCATCGTCACGGATACCCACTGCATCCGGCTGTGCAATAAAATCGGGCTGGTGGATGGCATCAAGGAGCCGCAGAAGGTGGAGATGGCCCTGTGGAAGATCATCCCGCCGGAGGAAGGCAGTGACCTGTGCCACCGCTTTGTGATGCATGGCCGGGCTGTCTGCAATGCCCGCAAACCCGAATGTGAAAAGTGCTGTTTGAACGATATCTGCCGGTACGCGGCAGAAAACACCGTTCTTACAAAAGAAACCAAGGAGGCTTCTGTATGATTACATTGTCTATCCTGATCGTCCTTGCCCTGATCTGCGCTCTGGTGGGCGTGCTGATGGGCCTGTTCTCTCTGATCGGCCTGCTGGCTTCCCTGCTCGTGGGCGTGCTGGTAGGCGCTCTGGCCGGTCATATTGCCAACCGATTCATGGGCACCCAGACCTCCACCGGCCGCAACATTGTGCTGGGCATTCTGGGCAGCTTTGTGGGCGAGTTCCTGTTCGGTCTCATCGGCATCCATGCCACCGGCAGCATCAGCTCCTTTGTTATCTCGGTGCTGGGTGCCTGCGTCTGCATCTGGGTGGATAACCGACTGTTCCACGATCGTTGACCGGTTTTCTCTGGTTGTTCGTCTTTGCTCTCCCCTCCGGGAGAGCTTTTTTATTTTCAGCCCCTTGACAGTTATATCGAGAAGCGATATAATACACCCATGATATATCGCATAGCGATACAAAGCGAGGTGATATAATGGAAAATCCGGCACTGACGGAAACCACCTACTACATCCTGCTTTCCCTCTATCATCCGCGGCATGGCTACGGCATCATGCAGGAGACCCAGCAGCTCTCCGGCGGAAGGGTACGGCTGGCTGCCGGAACCCTGTACGGTGCCCTGAATGCCCTGTGCGAAAAGGGGTGGATCTCTCCCCTGCCCATGGAAAGCGGGAGCCGCAAAAAAGAATACCAATTGACCTCCGCCGGGCTGAAGGTGCTCAAACAGGAGCTGGTCCGGCTGGAGGAGCTTGCCGCCAATGGCCGCGCCATTTTACAGGAGGAACAGGTATGAGTGAAACAAAAACGCTGCATCGGAATTTCTGGGTCTGGGAATTTGAAAAAGAAGAACGCTGGCTCAACGAAATGGCGCAGGAGGGCTGGGCCCTGCAGAATGCCGGGTTCTGCACCTACACCTTTGAAAAGACGGAACCCGGCCAGTACATCATCCGGCTTGCCATGCTGGACAGTTCCCCGGATTTTGAAAGTTTCATGGAAGAGTTGGAAGCACAGAGCGTTGGGCATTGCTTCAGTTGGGGATATTTCCGCCGCAGCGCCCAGCTAGGTCCCTTTGATATGTTTTCGGATGTGGATTCCCGTATTTCCCACCTGAACAAAATTGGACAGATGGTGAGGCTGCTCTGTCTGGCAAACCTTCTCATAGGCGTTACCAACACCTTCAGCGGTGCATCACTGGCATGGCTGAACCTGCTTTGCGCCACGTTTTTGGCCTACGGGCTAGGACGTATCAGCAGCAAACGAGAGAGTCTGATGGAAGAACGTCAGCTCCACGAGTGATTTTTTCTCCTTGATGCGCAGGATCTTCAGAGTTTTCAAAAAGTTCATTTTTACCCGCTTGCATTCCGATGCAGGCGGGTATATTATTGTCATCAGCAAATAGTTATCATGCGTTAAGTATTTACATCTGTCAAGTGATAGGGAGGATTCGTATGCCGCAGAAGAGCGCACCAGAACTGTTCGCTGTGGTCCATTATCTGCACCGGCTGAGCACGGAAGGCAAACGCGGTGCCAAAATGGCACTGGAAAGCTGCCCCAAGTGTCATTTCATCATGCTGGAAGGCGTGCTGATGACCATTGAAGAACATGGCCAGAACGGCTCTATCTATGTTTCTGATCTGGCCGCCGCTGTCAAACAGCCCCTGCCAGCTGTTTCCCGCGCGCTTCGCCAGCTGGAGCAGGATGGACTCATCGAGCGGATCACAGACCCCAATGACCGCCGCAAAACGCTGGTGCGCCCCACGGAAAAGGGGTTGGATGCCAGCCGCCAGGTCGAAACTGCCATCAGCCGTTACTTTGAGCGGGTCATCTGCCGCATCCCGGAAGAGCAACGGGAACAGCTGTTTTCCCTGACCGGTATACTGCTGGAGGCTGTGGAAGCGGAAAATGCGGAGCAACAAGCAAAATTGAAGGGAGAAAACGAAAATGGGTAAAATTTTCAAGCAGCTGGCCCGCCACTGGGCTGCCTGCCTTGCCGTGGTGGCTCTGCTGTTCGTGCAGGCCTACTGCGACCTTTCCCTGCCGGATTACACGAGCAAGATCGTGGACACCGGCATCCAGCAGGGCGGCATTGAAAGCCCCCTGCCGGAGACTGTGCGCCAAAGCACACTGGATGCCCTCTCGCTTTTGATGAGCGAAGAGGATGCAGACGCGCTGCAGAATGCCTACGGATATTATCTTCAGGACAACGGTGTTCTGAAGCTCCGCAGTGACCTGACCGATGCCGAGCGCACCGCTCTGGAGGAGGCCGTTACCACACCGGATATCGTGCTGTATATGGCGGCGGCGCAGAATGCCAACGCCCCTGCCGGGCAGAACGCTGCCGCCATGGCTCCGCTGTCCGGCCATCAGAGCGAGGACGAGACTGCCGGGGATGAAGCAGAAGCCATGACCGCTGCTCCTACGGCAGAAGATCTGGATGCCGTTTGTGCCCAGTTCGCAGCCATGGCCCAGATGCCCGGCTTTTCCCGGGAAATGATCCAGCAACAACTGGCCAGCGCCATGGAACAGGTGGACGAGACCACCCTTTCCAGCATGGCAAGTCAGGCCACCCTGCTGGTCAGCCTGGAATATGAGGCACAGGGCGTTTCCCATGATGTGCAGATGGCCTACCTCTTCCGGGTGGGCGGCCAGATGCTGGCCCTGACCCTGCTGATGGTGGTCGTTGCCATTCTGGTGGGCCTGATCGCCTCCCGCGTCTCAGCTTCCATCGGCCGGGAGCTGCGCAGAGAGACCTTCTCCTCGGTCATTCACTTTTCCAACGCGGAGATCGAGAATTTCTCCACCGCTTCCCTGATCACCCGCACCACCAACGATATCCAGCAGGTGCAGTTCACCTGTGTCATCCTGCTGCGCATGGTGGCCTACGCCCCCATTCTGGGCATCGGCGGCGTAATGCACGTCACCCAGGGCAACACCGGCCTTGCCTGGATCATCGTGCTGGACGTGGCCGCTCTGCTTCTGCTCGTCACGGTTCTGATGAGCGTCGCCATGCCCAAGTTCAAGATCATGCAGACGCTGGTGGACAAGCTGAACCTCGTCAGCCGCGAGATCCTGACCGGCGTGATGCCGGTGCGTGCATTCAGCCGCGAATCCTTTGAGGAAAAGCGTTTTGATGCTGCCAGCCGGGAGCTGATGGGTACCCAGCTGTTCACCAACCGCGCCATGGTGGCCATGATGCCCTTTATGACCCTGATCATGAACGGCACCAGCCTGCTCATCGTCTGGTTCGGCGGCAAGGCCATGGATGCCGGAAATATGCAGGTGGGCGAGATGATCGCATTCATCACCTACACCATGCAGATCGTCATGTCTTTCCTGATGCTGGCCATGGTGGCCGTGATGCTTCCCCGTGCCGGTGTGGCTGCTGACCGCATTGACGAGGTCTGCCGCACCAAAGCTTCCATCCATGATCCGGACGCTGCCGCCGCAAAGCCCGCCCTTGAAAAGAAGGACTGGGATGGCGTGGTCCGGTTCGAGGATGTCAGCTTCCGCTTCCCCGGTGCCGACAGCGACGCGCTGGAGCACATCAGCTTTACCGCAAATCCCGGCGAGACCACAGCCATCATCGGCTCCACCGGCTGCGGCAAATCCAGCCTGCTCAACCTCATCCCCCGCTTTTATGATGTCACCGGCGGCCGCGTGACCATCGATGGCATCGATGTGCGGGAGATGCCGCAGGAGCAGCTCCACAGCCTTTTGGGCTATGTTCCCCAGAAGGGCGTTCTGTTCAGCGGCACCATCGAGAGCAATCTGAAATTCGGCGGTGCGCAGATCACCGATGCGGGCATGAAGAAGGCGGCTTCCATCGCACAGGCCACCGAGTTCATCGACGCAAAGCCCGAGGGCTATGCAAGCCCCATTGCACAGGGCGGCTCCAACGTGTCCGGCGGCCAGAAGCAGCGGCTCTCCATCGCCCGTGCCATTGCCAAGGATCCAAAGATCTATCTGTTCGACGACAGCTTCTCTGCCCTTGACTACAAGACGGATGTCACCCTGCGCCGTGCGCTGAAGGAAGAAACTGACAATGCCACTGTGATCATCGTGGCACAGCGCATTTCCACCGTCCTCCACGCCAATCAGATCCTGGTGCTGGACGATGGCAGGCTGGTGGGCAAGGGCACTCACGCGCAGCTCATGGCCACCTGCCCTGAATATCAGGAGATCGCCAGGAGCCAGCTGAGCCAGAAAGAGCTCAACCTGCAGAACCTGAACACCGGAAAGGAGGATGAGTGATATGCCGAGACCCGGAAAACAGACCACCGAGCGCGCCAAGGATTTCAAGGGCACTCTGCGGCAGCTCCTCAGCGCATTGAGCCAGTATAAGCTCTCCCTCATCGTTGTGATGGTCTTTGCCATCCTTTCCACCATCTTCAATATCGCCGGCCCTAAAATTCTGGCCAAGGCCACCACGGCCCTTGCCACCGGCTGGATCGCCAAGCTGCGGGGGATCGGCAGCATCGACTTTGCCTACATCGGCAAGATCCTGCTCATCCTGCTGGCCATGTACCTCTGCTCTGCGGCATTCAGCTTCATTCAGGGCTGGCTGATGACCGGCCTTTCCCAGAAGGTCTGCTATGATTTCCGCCGCCAGATCAGCGAGAAGATCAACCGCCTGCCGCTGGCCTACTTTGAAAAGCGGACGGTCGGCGAGGTGCTCTCCCGCATCACCAACGATGTGGACACCCTGGGCCAGAGCCTGAACCAGAGCGTGACCCAGCTCATCACCAGCATTACCACCATGATCGGCGTGCTGATCATGATGCTGTCCATCAGCCCCAAAATGACCCTGATCGCACTGCTCATCCTGCCCGTCTCTCTGGTGCTGGTGATGCTGGTGGTCAGGTTCAGCCAGAAATACTTCAAGGCCCAGCAGGCTACTCTGGGCGTTGTGAACGGTCAGGTGGAGGAGGTCTACTCCGGCCACAATGTCATCAAGGCCTTCAACCGGGAGGCCGCCGTGCTGGAGGACTTCAACGCCGCCAACGACAAGCTGTTTGAATCTGCCTGGAAGAGCCAGTTCCTCTCCGGCCTGATGCAGCCCATTATGAACTTTGTGGGCAACCTGGGCTATGTAGCCGTTGCCATCGTCGGCAGCATCTTTGCCGCCAACGGCATCATCACCATCGGTGATATCCAGGCCTTTATCCAGTATGTCCGCAATTTCACCCAGCCCATCCAGCAGCTGGCACAGGTGTCCAACATGCTGCAGAGCATGGCCGCCGCTGCCGAGCGCGTGTTCGAGTTCCTGAACGAGCCCGAAGAGGCTCAGCTGGCCGACCCTGCCCGCCGGGCAGACCCCGCCTGCATTGATGGTCAGGTCACCTTTGACCACGTCCGGTTCGGTTATGTGCCCGAAAAGACCATCATCCACGATTTCAGCTGTAAGGTGCAGCCCGGCCAGAAGGTCGCCATCGTTGGCCCCACCGGTGCCGGCAAGACCACCATGGTCAAGCTGCTCATGCGGTTCTACGATGTGGATTCCGGCTCCATCACCCTGAACGGCCACGATATCCGCGACTTTGACCGCAGTGCCCTGCGCGAGGGCTTTGGCATGGTGCTGCAGGACACCTGGCTGTTCAAGGGCACCATCATGGAGAATATCCGCTATGGCCGTCTGGATGCCACCGATGAAGAGGTCATTGCCGCCGCCAAGGCCGCCAATGCCGACCACTTCATCCGCACCCTGCCCGGCGGCTACCAGATGGAGCTGAACGAGGACGCTTCCAACGTCAGTCAGGGCCAGAAGCAGCTGCTGACGATTGCCCGGGCCATTCTGGCCGACAACCGCATCCTGATCCTGGACGAGGCCACCAGCAGTGTGGACACCCGCACCGAACAGCGCATCCAGACTGCTATGGACAACCTGATGCGGGGCCGTACCAGTTTCGTCATTGCCCACCGCCTGTCCACCATCAGGGATGCCGACCTGATCCTGGTCATGCGGGACGGCGACATTGTGGAGCAGGGCACCCACGACCAGCTCATTGAGGCCGGCGGTTTCTACGCTGACCTGTACAACAGCCAGTTTGAGGATGTTGTGGATTAAGCCACGCTCCCCTCTTTGAAAAAGGCTCAGGTTTTTGATCGAAACCTGAGCCTTTTTCTTTTGTCAATTCCTACCGGATGTGCTATACTTATTTTTGTGTCTTGAAGTAGGAAAGGAGTAACCACTCATGGAAACCACTCAAAAGCCCTACGCATTCAGCCGCAAGCTATTCTGCGAAGGGATGCGGGATGGCGTGCCCATTGCGCTGGGCTATTTTGCCGTCTCGTTCTCATTGGGCATTGCAGCCCGTAATGCGGGGCTGACCCCCATTCAGGGCTTTTTTGCAAGCCTGTTCAACAATGCTTCTGCCGGTGAGTATGCAGCCTTTTCGCTGATCGCTGCCGGTGCCACCTATCTGGAAGTTGCCATCATTACCCTGATCGCCAACGCGCGCTACCTGCTGATGAGCTGCGCTCTGGCCCAGAAATTTGCCCCCGGCACGCCGTTCTTCCACCGGCTCATCATCGGCTACGATGTCACCGACGAGCTGTTTGGCATCACGATTGCACGGCCCGGCTATCTGAACCCGTTCTACACCTACGGTGCCATTGCGCTGGCGGCCCCCGCCTGGGCCATGGGCACGGCGCTGGGCATCGTTGCAGGCAACCTGCTGCCGGTGCGTGTGGTCAGCGCCCTGAGTGTAGCCCTGTACGGCATGTTCCTGGCCATCATCATTCCCCCCGCCCGGAAGAACAGGGTCGTTGCCGTGCTGGTGATGCTGAGCTTTGCCCTGAGCTTCGCCTGCGGCTGCCTGCCCGGCATCGCTTCCCTTTCGGACGGCACCCGCACCATCCTGCTGACGGTGCTGATCTCCTGCGGGGCAGCCGTTCTGTTCCCTGTTACACCCGAAGCACCGGAAACTGCCGGAACTGAGGAGGTGCAGGCATGACCTACAATAATTGGGTCTATATCGCCGTGATGGCCGCCGTTTCTTACGCCATCCGTGTGCTGCCGCTGACCCTTATCCGCAAACCCATCAAAAACCAGTTCATCCAGTCCTTCCTCTACTATGTGCCCTATGTAACGCTGGCCGTGATGACCTTCCCGGCCATCATCAACGCCACCCAGAGCCCCATTGCCGGTGCCGCCGCGCTGGTAGTAGGCATCGCCGCTGCATGGTTCGGGGCCAGTCTGTTTCAGGTGTCCGTCTCCTGCTGTGCCGTGGTGCTTGTGCTGGAACTGTTTTTGGTGCACTGAGCATGAAGATCTTAATTTCCGGCTCCTCCGGCTTTGTGGGTTCCCGGGTACTGCACCAGTGGCAGGGCCGTGCAGAGCTTTTCACCTTCCCGCGCGGATCTCTGGCTGCTGCCGATGAATCCGCCATTCGCCGTTTTGCGGAAACCGTGCAGCCGGATGTCATCCTGCATCTGGCGGCATTGTCCGATACCGGCTACTGCCAGCAGCACCCGGAGGAATCCCAGCGTGCCAACGTCGAACTGCCCATCCAGATGGCAAAGGCCGCACGGGACACCGGGGCCAAACTGATCTCATTCAGCTCGGATCAGGTGTACGCAGGTGTGACCCAGCCCGGCCCCCTGCCCGAAACGTTGCCGCTCTCCCCCGCCAACACCTATGGTCAGCACAAGTTGGAGGCCGAGGAGCAGGTCCTTGCGCTCTGCCCGGATGCGGTGCTTCTGCGGGCCCCGTGGATGTACGATCTGCCCGGTGATGGCCTGCCCCTCCGGGGCAATCTGCCGCTGAACCTGCTGCAGGCCGCACAAAACAGTACTCCCGTTCGCTTTTCGCCACACGACCACCGGGGTGTCAGCTGGGTGCGGGAGGTGGTGGAACATCTCTTCCCCGCCTTGCAGCTGCCCGGCGGTGTATACAATTTTGGCAGCGGGAACGATGCCGACATGGTCACAACGGCCCGGCAGTTTGCCGAAGTGCTGGGCGTGCAGGTGCAGATCGAGCCTGCTGATTTCTCCCGCAACCTTGTGATGGACAGCTCAAAGCTGGCCGCACAGGGGATCCGATTCAATGATACGTTGAGCAGTTTTGAAGGCTGTTTGAGGTTTTATCAAAAATAAAAATGACCCTCTCCGCCAATACTCCGCATTGCCACCTCTCCCAAAGGGAGAGGCAATTGCAGCTTCGAGGTAAGATTCTGCAAATCAGCAGTTTTCTTCCTGTCAGATGCGTTGGCTCCCCCCTTCGGGGGAGCTGGCACGCGTCAGCGTGACTGAGAGGGTCGTTTTATGTTACAGCAGAATACAGATCAATCCGGTGCAGCCATCGTTGATGACCTGTTCCAGCGTTTCCTGCAGGCGGGTGCGGGCTTCCTGCGGCATGTGGAGGAGCTTGTTCTGCAATCCCTCATTCACCAGTTCATGCAGGCTCTTGCCAAAGATGTTTGATTCCCACAGCCTCTCCGGGTCTGCTTCAAAATCGCCCAGCAAACTCTGCACCAGATCCTCGCTCTGCTTCTCGGTGCCCACAATGGGGCTGATTTCGGTATGGATGACGGCTTTCATCATATGGATGGAGGGTGCGCTGGCTTCCAGCCGGACACCGTACCGTCCGCCCTGCCGGACGATCTCCGGTTCCTCCAGCGAGAGCTCCTCAATGCTGGGCATCACGATGCCGTAGCCGGTGGCTTCCACCTGTTCCAGTGCACTGCGGATCTTCTCGTACTCCCGTTTTGCCCGGGAAAGCTCAATGATGCAGGGCATCAGGCCCGCTTCGTCGCCAATTTCCAGCCCCGTCTGCTCACTGAGGACGCGGTAGAACACTTCCGGCTTCAGCAGAACGGTCACCCGCACCACGCCGTCGGAAAGGTTCATGCCGCTCAGGGCGGACTCCTGCACCGAATCCCCGGCCAGCGCCCCGGCACTGTTCTGGGCCGGAACATCCTTCATCCGGCTGATCTTCTCTGAAAACTGGAGCGCCGCCGTGTAGATCTCGTTCTGGAGCCAGTGGCCCTTTTCCAGCATCGTCACCCAGCGGGGAATGGCAAAATCCAGCTCCCGTACCGGAAATTCGTAGAGGACACGCTGCAGGATGGACAGCAGGTCATCTTTCTGCAGATCCAGACAGCTCACCGGCAGGACCGTGCGTCCGTAGGCCTGTTCCAGCTCTGCAGCCAGAGCCTTTGTCTCCGGAGCATCCGGGCGGGTGCTGTTGAGCAGGATGACAAAGGGTTTGCCCAGCGCTTCCAGCTCCTCCACCACCCGCTTTTCGGCGGGCAGGTAGTTTTCCCGGGGGATCTCGCTGATGGAGCCATCGGTGGTGACCACGATGCCGATGGTGGAGTGATCCCGGATGACCTTGCGGGTGCCGGTCTCAGCGGCAAGGTCAAAGGGGATCTCTTCCTCGAACCAGGGGCTTTTGACCATGCGGGGCTTCTCGTCTTCCTCGTGGCCCATGGCTCCCTCCACCATATAGCCCACACAGTCGATGAGCCGGATGCGGCACTCCCCGCCGCCCTCCAGTTGGAGCGGCACGGCCTGCTCCGGGATGAACTTCGGCTCTGTGGTCATGATCGTTCGCCCTGCCGCCGACTGCGGCAGCTCATCCCGGGCCCGGAGCTTTGCGTCCGCCGGGCCGATGGCGGGCAGCACCAGCTGCTCCATAAACTGCTTGATGAGGGTGCTCTTGCCGGTGCGCACCGGCCCCACCACGCCAATCAGGATCTCCCCGCCGGTGCGTGCCCCGATCTCCCGGCAGACAGTGGCTTCCAAACACTCCTGTTTTTCCAAATTGCTCTCTCCTCTCTCCCGTCCGCACCGGGCGGCAAGGCCGCACCTTCTGCGTCTGCTTCTCGGAAACAGTCTATTCGGACAGGCGGCAGGATATGAGCGGCACCTAGCGAAAAAGCGTCGGTTGACGGAAAAATCCCTCTGCGCTACAATAGAGAAAAATTGAGCAGAAAGGTGGAACGCAGATGGAGTGGAAGGTTTATTTTGAGGACAATCCGGGCTGTCACCGCCCGCATCGGGGCCGCCCCGGGCAGGAAGTGTCCTGCGGGGCACACTCGGCGTGGGGCGGGCAGCATTTCATCATCCCGGCGATTTACCTTTGTGGAAAAGGGCTGGTTGTAGACATCTGCCGCCGGGTGGAGCGTGAAGCGATCGAAGCGCATTACCAGAAGTTGGACGCTTATGAAGGGATGGATATTGACGAATGTCCGCCGGAAGTTGTCGAACTGGCCGAAGCCGAGGACCCGTTTGGTTCTTTTGACTATCTGCCAAGTGTAGCCATCAACGGCAAAACCGTGGAGTACAGCCGCGGTGCCGGGGAATATTATAACCCCCTCCGCTCCGAAGAGGAGATCGTTTGCAGCGGTGAACAGGCCGCGCGGGACATCGTGAAGCACTACGGGCTTGACCCGGAACAAGGTTGGGATCTCCGGCAGTGGAGCTTTCCCTGGGCGACAAAGCGCAGGCCGGCCCACATCACCAGCCTGACACTGACCCTCACCCAGCGGGAACAGCCTGCCGAAGCGGTGCAGTTCACGGCAGCGCCCGGAAAGGTCGTGGAGTTTGCCCACCCCGTCACCGGTGTGCCCTGCGTGCTGACGATCAAAGACCTGAAACCGGCCCGGATGCCGGAGAGTGACCTCCCACACATGGGGCCGCCCATGGAATGGCCCCGGGAATTTGTGGAAATGACTTACACCCTGACCCCCGCCGTGACCACCGGCTGGGTGCAGGTGAACGACTGCGCCTCTAGTGATAAGCCCATCCGGAAAAGCGACGCACCCACGGAAGATGGAGCCATTGGCATCATCGGCGGGGCAGACGGCCCAACGGCGATCTTTGTGAGCGGAAAGCAGCAGAGTGATACCCGCACCGCCTGTTCCTCGCTCCACTTTGCGCCGGTGGAACCGGAAAATATCCGGTGGAAGGTGACCTACTACCAGAAGCAGTTCCCGGATGAAACTATAGCGCTCTTATAACGAAAAGACAGGCGGCTCCAACCAAAGTTGGATGCCGCCTGTTTTACTGTTCAGATCAGCTTGATGGCCACCGCCTCGCTGGTGCGGTCCTGGGCTTCGTTGGTATGCTCGGGGTCATCCAGCATATAACGGAGCAGAAGCACCTCGCCCACATAAAGCACCGCCACCTTGATGGGGATGCTGCCGGAATCCAGCGGGCTCTCCTGCGCACCGCACCGCAGCACCACATCCGCCATGGCTGCGCCGGGCGAATCCTCATAATGGGTGAGCAGAATGATCTTTGCGCCGGATGCCTTGGCCGTGCGCAGCGTCTCCAGCATATCGCGGGTCGCGCCGGAATAGGAAATGAAGAGCACCACATCCTCCGGGCCCATCAGGCTGGCAGCCAGGATCTGCAGATGACTGTCCCCCGCGGTGCGGAACTTGTTGGACAGGCTGGAAAAGCGGGCGCAGATATCGTTGGCCAGCAGCATACTGCCGCCCTGACCCAGGCAGAACACCTGCCGCGCGGCACGCATCAGATCCACAGCCTGCTCCACGGCTTCGGGCGAAAGAGAATTCTGGGTGCCGTTGATGGCAGTGAGAAACAGGCCGCTGGCGTGCTCACACAGGCTGGCGGTGGTAGCGCCCGGCTCCGGCTCATGCTGGTTGACCAGTGCACCGGTGGCGTTGGCCTGCGCCAGCGAAATGCGCATCTCATGGTAGCCCTCAAAACCCAATGCCCGGCAGAAGCGGAACACCGTTGCCTCTGCTACCTTGCATTCCCGCGCAAGGGAGGAAATGGAAAGGTATTGTGCCTCGTCGGCATGGTGGACAAGGTAATCTGCCACAGCACGGCCGGATTTTGTCAGTTCGTCCTGCCTTTGCTGCAGCAGCTCCCAGAAGTTTGTGGTCGTAGACATGATGGTCTCCTTTTTCCTGCTCCATTTCCCGCCAGAAGGGCTGGCCGCACACGCCAACACCATTGTCGGGAAGTTTTCCTTTAAGAAAAGTATAAAAGAATCCCAGCCGCTTGGCAAGAGGGGCTTTGACTACAAATTCGCGATCGTTTCTGTGCAGAGCGCCCAAATTCGCCGCATTAGTACGACTTATTTGTGAAAATCCTTTTCAATTTACCGGATTTTTCCCTCTTTTTTGAGTGAAAACTATTTTCACCGGCAAAAAGTGTGGTTTTTCTATAATGGTTACAAAATAGCTACAACTTTCAAAATTTCCGTGAATCCTGCCCAAAATGCCAGTCTTTTCGCTAAAATTGTGCGATATATACAAGAAAAGTCTTTCATTATTGGGCAGACAGCCGATAGACAAAATGAAAATATTTTTCTATAATAAGGCCAATAGAAGCGGTTCCCACACGAGGGCCGCAGAGCAGAATCGCACTACATCAATGAGTAAGGAGAAGTTTCTTATGAAAAACAGTATCTCTCGCCGCTCTTTCCTGAAGGCCGTGGGTGCCCTGAGTGCAGCCGGTGCACTGGCCGCATGCGGCGGCAGTTCCTCCAGCAGCACTGCTGCTTCCTCCACTGCAGCTTCTGCAGCGGCAAGCACCGCAGCCGGCGCTAACATCAAGCTGTGGACATACCCCATCGGCGGCTGGGGCAAGGACGAGACTGTGCAGGAGCTGATCTCCAGCTTCAACGCAAAATATCCCGACATCAAGGTCACCGTTGAGTACCTGGATTACACCAATGGTGATGACCAGGTCAACACCGCCATTGAGGGCGGCAGCGCACCCGACCTGATCATGGAAGGCCCCGAGCGTCTGGTTGCCAACTGGGGCAAGAAGGGCGTTATGGCTCCCCTGAACGACCTGTGGACCGATGATGCCAAGAAGGACATCTACGCTTCCGTTGAGTCCGCCTGCAGGAACGATGCCGGCGACTACTATGAGTATCCCCTGTGCATGACCGCACACTGCATGGCCGTGAACATGACCAAGGTCAAGGAAGTGGGCGCAGACCAGTACATTGATACTGATAAGCACACCTGGAGCACCGACGGCTTCCTCAAGACCGTTGACGCACTGTACAATGGCGGTTATGAGAATGTTGCAGCCATCTACTGCAGCGGCCAGGGCGGCGACCAGGGCACCCGCGCCATCATCAACAACATGTACGGCGGCACCTTCACCGATGCCGAGCACACCAAGTACACCGCTGACTCCCCCGAGAACATCAAGGCCATCCAGGCTCTGTACGATGCCAAGGGCGTGAACTTTGATGCTTCCATCAACGGCGGCGAGGAGATCACCCTGTTCCGCAACGGTACCCTGCAGATGGCATTCTGCTGGAACATTGCACAGCAGCTGAACTCCGACAACAACGATGCCGGCCTGACCAACAGCGGCGACGAGATCTTCCCCATGGCCTTCCCCACCGAGAGCGGCGATCCCAAGCTGTGCGGCGGCATCTGGGGCTTCGGCATCTTCGACAACGGCGACGAGGCCAAGATCGAAGCCGCCAAGACCTTTATCGACTTCATCGCTGCTGACCCCGACCAGGTTGGCGCAAGCGTTCTGGCTTCCACCTACTTCCCCGTTCGTGAGAGCGTTGGCGACATCTACGCCGGCAACGACATTATGAGCGAGTATACCAAGTTCATGGGCTTCCTGGGCGATTACTACCAGATCACCCCGGGCTGGGCAACTGCTCGTACCGAGTGGTGGAACATGCTGCAGCGCGTTGGCACCGGCGAGCCCGTTGAGCAGGCCGTTGCCACCTTTGTTGAGAACGCAAATGCTGCCGCTGCTGCCGAGGCATAAGCGCACCACCTGAGTTTTTCATCGCAACGTTATAAACCTTGCCCCTTCCTCGATAATCCCGGCGAGGGAGGGGCGTTCTTTTTGCAAATTCCGTCGGGAGCCGGTCATTTTACCGGAACTAAACGAAAGGTTTGGTGATTTTCTTGGCTGCTACCACCGTAAAAGTCAAAGAGCCAAAGCGCAGCCGCGCACTGGTCCGGCAGGAGACCATCGCATCCTATCTCTTCCTTCTGCCCAGCCTGATCTTCTTTCTGGGGTTCGTCATCTACCCCATGATCCTCTGCGTGGTCACGAGCTTCTTTGATTCCACCATGAACCGCGCCGATGTCTTTGTCGGCCTTGCAAACTACAAAGAGCTGTTCGCCGATAAGATCTTCCTGGGTGCTCTGAAGAACACCTTCATCATCGTCATCGTGTCGGTGCCTGTGACCTGCGCCTTCTCGCTGTGGGTCAGCTCCGCCATCGTGGATCTGCCCGAGTGGGCCACCAGCCTTTTCCGCTGCGTGTTCTACCTGCCCGTTGTCACCGGTTCCGTTGCCGTTACCGTTGTCTGGAAGTGGATGTACAACAATTACTACGGCATCTTCAACTATCTGGGCAAGACGCTGGGTCTGATCGACAAGAACATCAACTGGCTGGGCGATGAGCGGTTCGCTCTGGGCTGCATCATCCTCATCCTGCTGACCACCTCTGTGGGCCAGCCCATCGTTCTGTATGTTTCTGCCCTGGGCAACGTGGACCAATCCATCGTAGAAGCTGCTGAAGTGGACGGCGCGACCGATTTCCAGTGCTTCTGGAAGATCAAGTGGCCCGCCATCATGCCCACCACCCTGTACATCCTGGTCATCACCACCATCAACTCCTTCCAGTGCTTTGCGCTGATCCAGCTGCTGACTTCCGGCGGCCCCAACCACAGCACCGATACCATCATGTACTACATCTACTACACCGCGTTCAAGCTGTACCGCTACGGCTATGGCAACGCCATGGGTGTTGTGCTTGCCATCATCATTGCCATCCTGTCTGCTATCCAGTTCAAGGTTGGCAACCAGAACAATTGAGGAGGTGCGTAACAATGAGTGCAACTGCTGCAACCGCAAAAAAGCAAAAGCCCTTGAAGCGTCACCCCAGCAAGCTCAAGCAGGCCAGCGCCTATACCATCCTGACCCTGATCCTGATCAGCATCGTGGCCGTGACCTTTGCGTTCCCGCTGTACTGGATCATCACCGGTTCCTTCAAAACCGGTGCAGCCATCAACTCTACCACCCCCGAGTGGTGGCCCCATGAGTGGGTGCTGACCAACTACCAGAAGCTGTTTGCCGGAAAGAGCGCTCCGCTGTGGCAGCTGGCCATCCCCTTCAGTGCACGCTTCAGTGCCGACGGCGATCCCATCTACTTCTCGGTCGGCCCCACCGCTCCTGCTGCCCTGCGCTGGATGATCAACACCGTGTTCATGGCTGTTGTCTCCATGATCCTGACCTGCATCACCGCCGCCATGGCCGGTTATGCACTGGCCAAGAAGCGCTTTGTGGGCCGTCAGCTCCTGTTCACCCTGATCGTGTGCGCAATGGCTCTGCCCAAGCAGGTCATTCTGATCCCCCTGCTGCGTGAGATGAGTGCCCTGAACCTCTACAACACCATCTGGGCTGTCATCTTCCCCATTGTCGGCTGGCCATTCGGTGTGTTCCTGATGAAACAGTTCAGCGAGGGCATCCCCACAGAAATGCTGGAGGCCGCCCGCATTGACGGTGCAAGTGAAGCCAAGACCTTTATCAGCATCGTGCTGCCCATGGTCAAGCCGGGCATCGGTGCTCTGGCCATCTTCACCTTTATCAACAGCTGGAACGATTACTTCATGCAGTTGATCATGCTGTCCAGCACCAGCAACCTGACCATTTCTCTGGGCATTGCAAAGCTGCAGGCGGAGAACAGCACCGACTTCGGTCTGATCATGGCAGGTGCCGCACTGGCTGCTGTGCCTATCATCATCATCTTCCTCATCTTCCAGAAGTACTTCACCAAGGGCATCGCAATGGGTGCCGTTAAGGGCTAAAATTGCGACCGCCGCCTGTGGCGGAAACAGGGAGCAATTTTTGGCGCAGCGGTCTGCAAGACGCGAGACCCGCCCAAGGGTCGAAGCGGATGCAGGGCACCGCAAGAGGGCATTGATGCAGTTGCCCGGAACAGAAAGCGTTGGAGCTTGATGTTCAGGAAGCAATTTTTGGTGCAGCGGTCTGCAAGACGCAAGGCCCGCACCAAGGGCCGAAGCGGATGCAGGGCACCGCAAGAGGGCGCTGATGCAGTGAACAGAACAAATAAGCATATAGGAGCTTAAGGAGACAAACCATGAAAGATATCACTAAGTACCAGGGCGTTATCCCCGCTTTCTACGCCTGCTACGACGCAGAGGGCAATATTTCCACCGAGGGTGTCAAGGCCCTCACCCGCCATCTGATCGCCAAGGGTGTCAAGGGCGTGTATGTCGGCGGTTCCTCCGGTGAGTGCATCTACCAGCATGTGGACGAGCGCAAGGCCGTGCTGGAGGCAGTGATGAGCGAAGCCAAAGGCAAGCTGACCGTCATTGCACACGTTGGCTGCAACAACACCGCCGACAGTGTGGAGCTGGCCCGCCATGCCGAGAGCGTGGGTGTGGATGCCATCGCCTCCATCCCCCCCATCTACTTCCACCTGCCCGAGTATGCCATTGCAAAATACTGGAATGACATGTCCGCTGCTGCTCCCAATACCGAATTCGTGATCTACAACATTCCCCAGCTGGCTGGCACCGGCCTGACCATGAGCCTGCTGAAGGAGATGCTCAAGAACCCCAACGTGGTGGCTGTCAAGAACAGTTCCATGCCCACCCAGGACATCCAGATGTTCAAGGATGCCGGTATCGCTGCCCGCGGCGAAGGCAACTTTGTGGTCTTTAACGGCCCCGATGAGCAGTTCGTCTCCGGCCGCGTCATCGGCGCAGACGGCGGCATCGGCGGCACCTACGCCGTGATGCCTGAGCTGTATCTGGCCATGAACGAGCACATCAACAAGGGCGAGATCAAGGAGGCTCAGGCCCTCCAGTATGAGGCCGACCGCATCATCTACAAGATGTGTGAGGCCCACGGCAACCTGTACGCCGTGCAGAAAGAGATCCTGCGCCGGATGTACGGTCTGGAGCTGGGCGGCGTGCGTGAGCCCATGCCCAGCCTGGTCCCCGAGGATGAGGCCATCGTGGCCGAAGCACAGGCCATGATCGAAGCCGCCATCGCAAAACTGTAAGCTGAACAAGCGCCCCCTCTCCGTCTCTTTTCAGAGGGGAGGCGGGCGCTTCTTTTTTGGAGGGAAAGCGTATGATCTGCGATACCCTGGATCAACTGCATCTGTACAAGGGGTTCCACAAAAACCTCGACACGGCCATTGAGTTTCTGGCCGCACACCCGCTGGAAACCCTGCCGCTGGGCCGTACCGAAGTGGACGGCGACGAGGTGTTCATCAATGTGATGGATGCCGATCTCAAACCCCACACCGGTTCCCACGCCGAATATCACCGGCTCTACGCCGATCTGCAGATCGACCTGACCGGCGGCGAGGGCTGGGGCTACGAGACCGCCCCCGGCACCGAGGTGGAGCCCTACCAGCCGGATATCGGCAAAAAGGACAGCGAGGATGCCGTTTTCGGCGCTCTGGGCGAGGGGCGGTTCGTCCTCTTCTTCCCCGGTGAGCTGCACCGCCCCGGCGTGGAAATGCCCGGCTGCGATCGTGTCCGCAAAGCTGTTGTCAAGATCAAGATGGAGGATAAGTATCATGGATAAGGAAAAACTGTTTGCTCAGATCAAGGGCGGGCTGATCGTCTCCTGCCAGGCATTGGAGCACGAGCCCCTGTACACCAAGGAGGGCGGCGTGATGCCCCTGATGGCCAAGGCAGCCGCCATGAGCGGTGCGGTGGGCATCCGTGCCAATACCGTGCGTGACATCACCCAGATCAAGGAGGTCGTGGACCTGCCCGTGATCGGCATCATCAAAAAGGACTACCCCGGCACCCCCATGTACATCACTGTGACCATGAAGGAAGTAGACGAGCTGGTGGCCTGCGGCGTGGATATTCTGGCAGTGCAGGGCACGGGAGCCCTCCGCCCAGATGGTTCCACCTCCGCTGAATTCATCCGCGCCATCAAGGCAAAGTACCCGGATCAGCTGGTGATGGCCGACTGCGACAACTTTGAGAACGCCATGGCCTGTGCCGAGGCCGGTGCCGACTTTGTGGGCACCACCATGCGCGGCTACACCCCTGAGACCCAGGGCATTGACGACATCGATTTTGATTTCGTCCACAAGCTGGCCACCGAGTGCCCCGCCAAAGTCATTGCCGAGGGCCACATCCACTACCCCGAGCAGGCCGTCAAGGCACTGGAAGCCGGTGCTTTTGCACTGGTGGTGGGCGGTGCCATCACCCGCCCTGCCGAGATCACGGCCCGCTTCACCGGAGCCATCAACGCCATGAACAAGTAAAACGGAGACACTGAGATGAAACAGTATCTTGCGATCGATATCGGTGGCACTGCCGTCAAGCTGGGCATCGTGGATGAAACCGGCGCGGTAGGCCCCAAGGCCGAGGAGAGCGTCAACTTCGACGGCTACCAGACCCCGGTGCTGGCCACCGTGCTCAAAGCCGCCAAAGCCTTTGTGGAGACCCAGAACATCGATGTGAACACACTGGAAGGCGTGGGCGTTTCGGCCACCGGCCAGATCGACAGCCGCAAAGGCATCGTGGCCGGTACCTGCGGCAACTTTCCCAACTACATCAACAGCCCCATCCAGGCCGAACTGGAACGGCTCTTCGGCCTGCCCGTCACCGTTGCCAACGATGCCAACTGCATGACGCTGGGCGAGGTCTGGGTCGGCGGCGCAAAGGGTTATACCGATGTCATCGGCGTGACCCTTGGCACCGGCGTGGGCGGCGGCATCCTGACCGGCGGCCGCCTTTTGGAGGGTGCCCGCGGACTGGGCGGTGAGCTGGGCCACTACCGCACCCATGCACTGGACGGTGTCCCCTGCACCTGCGGTGCCACCGGCTGCTGGGAGCGCTACGCCGCCACCACGGCTCTGGTACGGGCCGCGCAGAAAAAGGACCCGGCCTGGAAAGACGGCCGCGCCATTTTTGCTGCCGCGGAGGCTGGCAACGAGACCGTTCTGGCCCTGCTGGATGCCTGGACGGATGAGATCGCACAGGGCCTTGCAGGCATGGTGCACATCTTTAACCCGCAGCTCATTCTCATCGGCGGCGGCGTAAGCGCCCAGCAGAAGCTGCTCATCGAGCCCATTGCCGCCAAAGTCAGGGCCTCCGTTATGCCCGCCTTTGCCGAGGGACTGGAGATCCGCGCCGCCCAGCTGCACAATGATGCCGGTATGGTAGGCGCAGTCTATTACTTCCGCCAGCAGCACGGCGAAGCCTGATCATCTGAACGATCAAAGGAGTGTATTGAGATGAAAACACATATTCTCTGCCTGGGCGATTCCAACACCCACGGTTACTGTGCCGACCCCAAGGACAATGCCGACGGCGGCATCCGCTTCAACGAGGACGAGCGCTGGACCTGCCGCCTGCAGACTGCTCTGGGCGACAAGTATCTGGTAACCGAAGAGGGCCTTTCCGGCCGCACCACCGTTTTTGTAGATCCCATCCACGAGTCCATGGATGCTCTGAGCGTGGCCTATCCCCTGCTCAAGAGCCATGAAGTCATCGACCTGCTCATCATCATGCTGGGCACCAACGATGTGAAGGAGCGCTTCAACGCAAACGCTGCCTGCATTGGCGCTGGCATGGAGCGCCTGATTCAGAAGTGCAAGACCGTGGATTGCTGGGGCGGCAAGGAACCCAACATTCTTGTGGTCGCTCCTCCGCGCATCAAGGAGGGCTTCCACGATGAGGTCATGGGCGACGGCTGTGTGGAGAAGTCCAAGGGCGTTGCCGGCTGGTACAAGATCATTGCAGAGCGCAACAACGTCCATTTTCTGGATGCTGAAGGCTGCGAGTTCAACCAGATCGACTTCATGCACCTGACCCGTAAGGGCCACGCACAGCTGGCCGAAAAGCTGGCCGAGCTGGTGCCGACGCTGCTCTGAGTCAAAAAGAACAACCCTCTCCGTCATTGCCTCGCAATGCCGCCTCACCCTTTCGGGAAAAGCAGGCAAAGCAAAAGGCTTTGACGGAGAGGGTTGTTTTCTTTTGTCAGATGTAATCCGAAATATACGGGATCTTATGGAAGAGCACGTCATCCAGCCGTTCCACAGCCTCTTCCCTGCCCTCGATGCGCTCCAGCTCATACAGACGCTCTGCGGTCTTATAGCCCAGCAGCAGGGTGGTAAAGGTGCCGATGCCCATTTTCAGGTGATACTCGGCGGGTTCACGGGTCATGGTGCAGTGCCCATCCGCAAAGCGAACGTTGAACGTCCGGTCGTTCCATGGCAGAAGCGAGTCCTCGATCTCCAGCTCGATACACAGGGTGCCGCCGTCCGGGTCACAGGGGTAATCGGCGAGAAAATCCTCCACGTCGATGATGCGTCCCATGGCATAGGGGCGGATGCTCTCCTTGATGTCGCCATCGTCCATCTCAAAGGCGATGGGTTCGCTGAAATAGGTGCTGCCGTGCACCTCATCGATCATGGAATCATGGGCATGGATATACTCCCACAGGCCTTTCTGGGCCTCGCGGTTGAGGTAGACCATTTCCTTGATGTGCATGATGTCATTTTTGATGAGGTAGACCATGTAGCCGCAGGGCTTATCCTTGACGTTGTAGTAGACCGCAACATTGGTATCGTCCTCATCCCAGCGCCAGTATTCCTCCCAGGCCAGACTGTTGCGGAACAGACAGCCGTGGGTAATGGACGCAAAATGAGAGTGCAGCTCATGGAACTCGGTATTATCCCAGCTGACACGCCGGACATAGCCGGGGGCCTTGACCTTGGTAGGGATCTGCCGGTCCTTGATGTTGAACGAGATCTTGTTGGAAACGATCTCCCAGCCCAGATGATGGTACAGCGGAATGCTGTACGGGTAGAGCAGGGCGAAGGATTTGCCCTCCTCGTGCATCTGGGTCAGGCCCTTGATCATCAGGTGTTTCATAATGCCCTGCCCGGTGTACTCCGGGTAGGTGCAGACACTGGTAACAAAGCCCACATGGTAGACCGTATCGTAGATGTTCATTTTCAGCGGATAGACGGCAAACTGGGACACCAGCGTGTCTCCATCAAAGCAGCCCAGAACATCGGCACGTTCCAGCACCGGGAACTTGGACTGCTTGATTTCATCGTCCTTCCAGCCTGTGGCAGTCAGTTCTTCTTCCGTGACCTGAAAGGTGTAGCGGAGCAGTGCGTTGTACTGATCCAGATCCTTCGCTTCCAGATAACGGGTCAGATAATGGTCTGCGGCGTTCATACGAACACCCCCGCCCTTACGGGGTCAGACGGTTGGGGCCGCGGAACAGGAACTCCGCGTCCTTGATGCTCTCGCCCACCAGCAGCATGGTCAGGCGGTCGATGCCCAGACCGAAGCCGCCGTGCGGGGGGCAGCCATACTGGAAGAATTCCAGATAGAACTTGACATCCTCAGCCAGACCCTTTTCCTCAGCCTGCTTCTTCAGCACCTCATAGCGGTGCTCACGCTGGGCACCGGTGGTGATCTCCACACCGCGCCAGATCAGGTCGTAGCCCTGAGGCACGCCGTTCTCGTCGCGCATGTGGTAGAAGGCGCGCTTCTCAGCATCGTAATCCGTGACGAAGAGGAACTCGTGGTTATAGTGCTTCTTCACCCAGTCGTAGCTCAGGCGCTCAGCCTCGGTAGTCAGGTCGCCCTTCTCGGAATCGTCCACCACATAACCGAAGTCCTCTTCCAGACCCTTGTACAGGTCAGCCAGCTTGACCACGGGGAACGGGGTCTCGGGCACGATGACTTCCTTGCCGAACAGCTCCTGGATCTGGTCGCCGTAAGCGTCCTTCACAGCCTGCAGGCCAGCCTTGAGCAGCTGCTCCTCCATGGCCATGACATCCTTGTAAGAGGTGATGTAGCTGAACTCCAGATCGAAGCCGGAGAACTCCGTGGCGTGCTTATTGGTATAGCTCTTCTCGGCGCGGAACACAGGGCCGGTCTCAAAAATGCGCTCAAAGCCTGCAGCCATTGCCATCTGCTTGTAGAACTGGGGGCTCTGTGCCAGATAGGCATTGCGATCGAAGTAATCCACCTTGAACACCTCAGAGCCGCTCTCGCTGGCAGCAGCGATCAGCTTGGGGGTGTGGATCTCGATGAAGTTCTGGTCCAGCAGGAACTTGCGCATGGCGTTGACCATGCAGCTCTGGGCCTTGAACATCAGCTGGTTCTCATCGGTGCGCAGATCGACCCAGCGGTAATCAATGCGCTGGTCGATGCTGGAACGCTCCACTGCCTTTTTCTTCTTGGTGGCGGCAATGGCCTTGCGGGCAATGGGCAGTGCATCCGCAATGCTCTCCACCTCGATGGCCTCGGGGATCATCTCGATGCCGCCCATCTTGACGTAGTCGTTCTCGACCACCTTGCCGGTGACAGTGATGACAGAATCAGGGGTCAGCTGATCGATGGTGTCCACCAGATCAGGATGATCTTCTTTTTCAACCGTGATCTGCAGCTTGCCGGTGATATCCTTCAGTACGATAAAGGCCATATACTTGCTGTTGCGCAAGTTTTCAATAAAACCCTGTACCTTGACCGTATTGCCAATTTCCTTTTGTACCTCGTTGATATAGGTGCGATTCATGGAAATCCTCCTTTGATGTCTTATACCGTTTTATTATACGCTTTTCAGGGGATAAATCAAGTATTCTGCCCGGGCCAGTCTTACTTCTTGTGATTTTCCTCTTCGTGCAAAGTGCCGGTACCGCCCTCGACCACACCGTCGTGGTCGAGCACCGCCCTGATGGTGCCAAAGAAGCACTTTACGTCCATGCCAAAGCTCAGGTGCTCCACATAGTAGCCGTCCAGCCGGGCCTTGTCCACGATCTCCAGCTCATCCCGCCCATGGATCTGGGCCCAGCCGGTCAGGCCGGGGCGGACATCGTTGGCACCGTACTTGTCCCGCTCGGCCAGCAGGTCATACTGGTTCCACAGCGCCGGGCGCGGGCCGATGACTGCCATATCGCCCACAAAGATGTTCCAGAGCTGGGGCAGCTCGTCCAGACTGGTCTTGCGCAGGAAGTGCCCCACCCGGGTGATATACTGATCCGGGTCCTTGAGCATGTGGGTGGGCATATCGTGGGGGGTGTCGATGCGCATGGTGCGGAACTTGAGGATATTGAAATGTTGTTTGTGGATGCCCACCCGCTTCTGCCTGAAAAAGATCGGCCCCGGGGAATCGATCTTGATGGCAAGGCAGAGGATGAGCAGCAGCGGCGAGAGCACGATCATGCCGCAGAGGGACAAAATGACCGCCAGCAGCCGCTTGATGCCGTTTCGATACATGGAAGATCCTCCCTTTTCAGAGTACTTTTTATTATAGCAAGCCATTCGACAGTTTGCAATCCATTCCGTGCAGTTTTACGCCCGAGAGGCTCAGGCAGGTGCAGCAGAAGTATTGGCTGTTGCGCAGACCACAAAACGCCTGTTTTGTTGTATTATTCATCCTGTTTTCTCTCTTGTTCCGGAACGATTTCTGCCGTATCATTATAGTAACAACTCTATCTGAAACAGGAGGTCTTTTCTGTGATCCAACGTTTTTCTTTCGGGCATCCTTTTCCCACCCAGAGCGTTGTGCTGTCTCTTCCCGCGGAAAGCGGCCCCATCCCCTTTCTGACTCCCGATGGCAGCGGCTGGCAGCTCACCCTCAGTGAGCAGGCTGCCGTCTACGGTCTGGGTGAAATGCCCCGCGGCATCAACAAGCGCGGCTGGCACTACATCGCCAACAACACCGATGAATCCCGCCACAGCGAGGACAAGCTTTCCTTCTATGGTGCGCACAATTTCCTGCTGGTGCGGGACGGCAGCACCTGCTTTGGCCTGTTCGTGGATTTCCCGGGCAAGGTTTATTACGACATCGGTTATTCCCGCCACGATCTTCTCTCTTTCCACACCGAGACCCCAGACTACGATCTGTATCTTCTCTCCGGCGGGAACGAAAATGCGATCTGCAGGGAGTTCCGTACCCTCATCGGCCGCAGCTACATCCCGCCCAGGTGGGCATTCGGTCTGGCACAGAGCCGCTGGGGCTACAAGACTGAGGAGGACGTACGGGAAGTTGCACGCCAGTACAAGGAGCACGACCTGCCGCTGGACATGATCTGTATGGACATCGAGTATATGCAGGACTATGCCGATTTCACCGTAAACAAGGAACGTTTTCCAGACCTTACAAAGCTCTCCGCAGACCTGAAAGCGCAGGGCATCCGGCTGGTGCCCATCATCGATGCCGGCGTGCGCGTTGACCCCAACGACTCCACCTGCACTGAGGGACTGGAAAAGGGATACTTCTGCAAAAAGGCCGACGGAACTCCCTTTGTGGCGGCAGTCTGGCCCGGCAAGGCCTACTTTGCCGACTTCCTGCGCCCCGAGGTGCGGGAGTGGTTCGGCCACAAATACAAGGCCCTGACCGACTGCGGCATCGAGGGCTTCTGGAACGATATGAACGAGCCCTCCCTCTTCTACTCACCTGAGCGGCTGCGCGCTTTTCTGGACGATATGGCCGCCCTGCGGGAGAAGGACAACATTGAGCAGGAGGAGTTTTTCCCGCGCGTGGTGGGCGGTGCCATGGGCCTGATGAACAGCCCGGCAGACTACGCCAGTTTCTACCACGAGGCAGACGGCCGGAAGGTACGTCACGATCAGGTCCACAACCTTTATGGCGGCAGCATGACCCGCGCCGCAGGGGAAGCCTTTGCCGACCTGCGTCCGGGCCAGCGCACCCTGCTTTACAGCCGTTCCAGCTTCATTGGCAGCCACCGCTACGGCGGCATCTGGCTGGGCGACAACAATTCCAGCTGGGCCCAGCTGCTGGCCAATATCCAAATGATGCCCAGTGTCCAGATGTGCGGTTTCCTGTACAGCGGTGCCGACCTCTGCGGCTTCTCCTGCGATACCACGCCGGATCTTGCCCTGCGCTGGCTTGAGTTCGGTCTGCTCACCCCGCTGATGCGCAACCACTCCGCGGTGGGCACCCGGATGCAGGAATACTACCGCTTCCCTGAGGTGCTGCCCGCTGTGCGTAATATGATCCGTCTGCGCTACGCCCTGCTGCCCTACCTGTACAGCGAATTTATGAAGGCTGCGCTGGAAAACACCAGCTACTTCCGGCCGTTGGCCTTCGATTACCCGGATGACCCCGATGCCCGGGAGGTGGAAGATCAGCTTCTGCTGGGCGAGGGCCTGATGGCCGCTCCCGTCTATGTCCAGAATGCCCACGGGCGGCATGTCTACCTGCCCGAGCCCATGAAGCTCCTGCGCCTGCGGGCTGTGGACGACTACGACGAAGAGATTCTGCCTGCCGGACACCACTATATCCGCTGTGCGCTGGACGAAATGCTGTTGTTCATCCGTCCGGGTCACATCATTCCCGTGGCACAGCCCGCCAACAACACCGCTGAGCTGGATGATGCCAGCCTGACCCTGTGGAGCTTCCTGCCCAACGGCGAATCTGCGGAGTACCGGATGTACCGGGACGACGGCGTGACAACGGAATACGAGAAGAAAGAGCACTGGAAAACGCTGCAGATCCATCATTCCTGATCAAAGCGCCCCAGAAAGGCAGGCCCCCCCCCCCTGCGCGGCATCTTGTATTTTACAGAAAACTGTATTATAATATAGGTGTTCTTTACAAATTGCGTTGTGCCGCAAAACGGCACGGCGCATTTTTTACGCTTCGATTTTGGTGCAAGAGTATGAGAGAAGTTTCAAAGGAGGCGGAGCTTTCATGGCACAAATGTCCCAAGCCGGTGATCTGACCAGCGGCCCGATGCTGAAAAAGATCATCCTGTTTTCCCTGCCGCTGGCGGCATCCAGCTTTTTGCAGCTGCTGTTCAATGCTGCCGATGTGGTCGTGGTGGGTCGATTCGCCGGCAGCGCCGCGCTGGCAGCAGTTGGTTCCAACGGTGCACTCATCAACCTGCTGGTCAACCTGTTTGTCGGCCTTGCGCTGGGTGCAAACGTTGTGGCGGCCCGCTGTTATGGTGCAAAGGATGACCAGGGCGTGCACGAAGCGGTGCAGACTGCTGTTACCCTGAGCCTTGTGGGTGGCGTTCTGATGGCTTTTGTGGGCTTTTTTGCAGCCCACGGTCTGCTGGAACTGATGTCCAGCCCCGAGGATGTCATTGACCTTGCCACACTTTACCTGAAGATCTACTTCATCGGAATGCCGATGACCATGCTGTACAACTTCAACGCCTCCCTGCTGCGTGCCGTGGGCGACACCCGCCGCCCGCTGGTCTGTCTGGCGGTGGCAGGTGTCATCAATGTGGTGCTGAACCTGCTGTTCGTCATCGTATTCCAGATGAGCGTGGCGGGCGTGGCGCTGGCCACCATCCTCAGCCAGACGGTATCCGCCATTATGGTCACGGTGCTGCTGGTCAGGGAAGAGGGTGCCATGCACCTTGACCTGCGGCATCTGGGCATCCACAAGAAAGCCATGCTGCAGATCATCCGGATCGGCCTGCCCGCCGGTCTGCAGAGCACCGTGTTCAGCCTGTCCAACGTGGTGATCCAGTCGGCCATCAATTCCTTTGGCTCCACGGTCGTGGCCGGAAACTCTGCCGCGTCCAACCTCGAGGGCTTCATCTACACCGGCATGAATGCCTTTGCGCAGGCGGCCGTGACCTTTACCAGCCAGAACGTGGGTGCCCGCCGGTACGACAACCTCGACCGCGTCATGCGCAACTGCCTGCTCTGCGTCACTGTGGTGGGCCTGTTCCTGGGCTGCGGCGCTTACTTTGGCGGCGAGGTCCTGCTGCACTTCTACTCCACGGATGAAGCCGTGGTGGCTGCCGGCCTGTCCCGGATGCAGATCATCTGCACTGCCTACTTCCTGTGCGGCATAATGGACACTCTGGCCAGCTGCCTGCGCGGACGCGGCTACTCGGTGATCCCCATGATCGTCAGCCTGGTGGGCAGCTGCCTGCTCCGTCTGGTCTGGATCGCGACCATCTTCCGGATGTTCCGCTCCACCGGCACGCTGTACATCAGCTATCCCATCAGCTGGGCCCTGACCGCAGGGGTACATCTCATCTGTCTGCTGGTCGTGCGCAAAAAGATGAACGATCAGCTGAAGGAAGAGGCCCGCCTGGCCGCATAACAAAAAACGCTTTCCTGTGCTCAGCAGGAGAGCGTTTTTGTTTACAGCATCTTCTTTAACAGATATCGGTCATACCCGCCGTACATCTCCCGGCGGTCGGCAATGACAAAACCGCAGGCAAGGGCATTGTTCAGGCTGTATTGATTCTCCGGGCTGACGGTGGCCCCGATGCCCACGATGCCGGGCCGGACAAGGGGCAGCGCCGCTTCCAGCAGCTTCCGCTGCAGGCCGTTGCCCCGCCAGTCCGGGTGGACCACTGCGCTGTCCGCATTGGCCCAGTGCTCCCACTCCTCCCGGGGCACCCCCAGAAAGGCCGCATAGTTGTGCGCACTCCGGCCGCAGTAGCGCAGGATAAAGTACGCCCCCAGCCGTTCGCCGTCGTATGCCCCGATGCACAGGTCCTCCCTCAGATAGGCCGTGATATTCTCCAGTGTGTCCGGCACAAACTGCTCCGGGTGGGGCATGGCGGCCCGCACTTCGTTCTGCAAAGCAAAGAATGCGGCGGCATCCGCAGGGCCGCACCGGCGCAGGCGAATGGGAAGCTGTGCAGGTCGGCCGCACACTTTTTGCAGTATCAGTTCCATTTTGTGAACCCTCCAAAAATAAAATCATACTTTCTGCTGGATTCCAGTATAATTACCATTCAAAATAAAGTCAAATCATGCTATAATGAAAGCAAGAAAATCTGTCCGGCGCAGCTTTGGGGTGCAGGGCAGGTTTTCCCAAGTCCAGGCGGGCACTGCCCCGCCCGCGAACCGGAGGAACAGCCCATGAAAGAATCCAGCTCTTCGTCATCCATCCGCCTGGGCGGTGCGGTCATCAGTGACCGTGTCGTCGCGGCGCTTCTGGAAGAACTGCGCACCGGCCGCTACGCCGATGCAGACCGCCTGCCCGCCGAGGTCGATCTGGCCGCGGAACTCGGTGTCAGCCGTACCGTGATCCGGGACGCGCTGAGCGAAATGGAGCGCGCCGGTTACATCGAGCGCGTGCGCGGCATTGGCACAGTGGTCAACCGCACCGTGCTCGGCCTGCGCAGCCGCCTTGACCAGAAGCTGGAATATTACCCGCTGATCCGCAGCTTTGGCAGCTACCCCCACGCCGATGGCATCCAGATCTATCCCATCCGCGCCGGGGCCGAGCTTGCCCGGGATCTTGCCATTGCACCGGGGGACGAGGTCATCTGCATCAAAAAACGCATCCTGGCCGACACCACCCCGGTCATCTACTCCATCGATTATCTGCCCCGCGCCCTCTTTGGCAGCCGGGACTACACCCGCATCGACCTGAGTGGCGGCGTGTTCGATATCCTGGAGCAGGAATGCAACCAGCAGATCTCCTCGAACGTGGCCCACCTCAAGGCCAGCTGCGGCGATGAGGCCATCCGGGCTGCCATGCGCCTTGCTCCCGGCGAGGCCATGCTGCTGCTGGATGAGATCTGCTTCAACCGTCTGTGCCACCCGGTCATGCGCTCACTGAGTTATTACACGAATTTCTTCGATTTTTCCATTCTTCGAAAATTACTTTGACGGAGGTAAAATTCATGCGCCATCTCATCGATCCCTTGGATTTCAGCCAGGAAGAGATCACCTCTCTGCTGAATCTGGCCGACCGCATCCGCTCCGACCCTGCCGCTTATCAGGACGTTGCGGCTCACAAAAAGCTCGCCACCTTGTTCTATGAGCCGTCTACCCGCACCCGCCTTTCCTTTGAGGCGGCCATGCTGAACCTGGGCGGTCATGTGCTGGGCTTCCCGAGCGAGACCGTCTCCAGCGCTTCCAAGGGAGAAAGCGTTGCAGATACCATCCGTGTGGTCTCCTGCTATGCTGATATCGTGGCAATGCGCCATCCCAAAGAGGGTGCGCCGTTCCGCGCTTCCCGCTACTCCCGCATCCCGGTCATCAATGCCGGTGACGGCGGCCACCAGCACCCCACCCAGACCATGACCGATCTGATGACCATCCGCACCCGGATGGGTCGGCTGGATAACCTGACCATCGGCCTGTGCGGCGATCTGAAGTTCGGCCGCACCGTCCATTCTCTCATCAAGACCATGGCACGCTGCAAAAACATCCGCTTTGTGCTCATCAGCCCCGAGGAACTGCGGGTGCCCGACTACATCATCAAGGATGTGCTGGAGGCCAACGGCATTGAGTACCGTGAGACCCGGAGCCTGGAGGAATCCATGCCCGAGCTGGATATCCTGTACATGACCCGTGTGCAGAAGGAGCGCTTCTTCAACGAGGAGGATTACATCCGCCTGAAGAACAGCTACATCCTGACCAGCGAAAAGATGGCCCTTGCCAAGCCTGAAATGGCAGTGCTGCATCCCCTGCCCCGCGTGAACGAGATCGCACTGGATGTGGACAACGATCCCCGTGCTGCCTACTTTGAGCAGGTGCAGAACGGCGTATACGTCCGCATGGCACTGATCATGACGCTGCTGGGTCTTGCCGACCCCAAGGCACCGAAGGAGGGCAACTGATATGCTGAATATTGACGAGATCCAGAACGGCATTGTGATCGACCACATCAAGGCAGGCACCGCTGTGGGCCTGATGGAGCTGTTGGGCATCACCGGCAACAAGACCGCCAACGTGGCACTGATCCAGAATGCGCGCTCTCACAAGGCCGACTGCGGCCGCAAGGACATCATCAAGGTCGAGGGGGATGCCTCCTGGCTGAATCTGGACGTGCTGGCCTACCTTGACCCTGACATCAGCGTGACCGTGATCGAAAACGGCAAGGCTGTGCGCAAGGAAAAGCCGAAGCCCCCCAAGCGTCTGGTGAACATTGTGCGGTGCCGCAATCCCCGCTGCATCTCCTCCATTGAAGAGGAATGTGACCAGATCTTTGAGATGAGCTCCAACGGCAAATACCGCTGCATCTACTGTGAGCAGGAGCTGCAGGTGAAGCCGGAATAATCGGTACAAAAGCAAAAGGCAGTGCGTCCCACGCGGCGCACTGCCTTTTTTTGTTTGTTACACGAAATCCTCCCGCATCGGAGTGAAGATATCCAGCAGGATGCCCGCTTCTGTACAGGTACAGCCATGCTCCACACCGTCCTCCTTCCGGCCCGATCTCAAACAAAAAAAGCCCGACAAAGCTCCCTCCGGCAGCACCGCCCGGCATCCCATTCCCACATACGATGCCGTGCAGGTACAGTGCATTCAGAAGGTCTCTATCTGCAGCAATCCCCCAAGATCGCCATTCAGAGCTTCGTCAGACTTTTTATTCGTAAAGACGTTCCGGCCCACGCACACACGCCTGCGTTCCCGGATGTTCCTTCCTCTGTCGGCCGCAAACCATACAGCGGGGAGGCGCTCCTGCCTTTAACTTGATTTCATTGTAGCAGATTCCGATGAAACTTTCACCCCAAATGTCATATTCTGCAGGGTTTCATGTCATAACTTGCGGAGCGGGATGGTGCAGGTAAAGCGGAACCAGCACCCCCGGCAGCTGATGGTATATTCGCCGCCGTATTTTTTCAGCACATCCCGCACGTTCCACAGCCCGAAGCCGTGGCCCGCCCCTTTCTGAGAGATGCGGGGCAGCTGACCGTCCACGAGGTTCAGTTCCTTTTTCACCCGGTTGCGTACAGAGAGCACCACCTCGTCCTCGCTCTTCCGCATCCGCACATAGACCTCCGGCGGATCAGCCTGCGCGGCGGCCTCAATGGCATTGTTGAGCAGGTTGGAGAGCACGATCACAAGGTCCGTCTGATCCATGGGCATATCCCGCAGATCGGGCAGATCAAAATAGACCATGACCCCTTTTCGGCTGGCTTCCTCGTACTTTTTGCTGAGCAGGGCATCCAACAGGGGGTTGTGGGTGTTCATAATGGTGGTATTCGCCGCAATGGTCTTTGTGAGCGTGGAGAGGTAGGCCTTTGCTCCCTCGTAATCGCCCTGCTGGAGCAGCAGAGCCAGTGCCTCGGTGTGGTTGGTGAACTCATGGGTCAGCCGCCGCTGGGTCTTGTAGGATTCCAGAAGAGCTTCTGCGCTCTTCTTCTGGCGCACAGCCTCCACCATCAGTGTCTGCTGCTGCAGCATCTGGTCGTTGACCATCTGCACGATCCCCAGATGGATTATTACTGCTATGGTCAGGCCAAAGGTCAGCATCATATTCATCATGCTGGGCACTTCGCTGCCGCCGGATACCATCAGCACGATGTTCAGCACCACAACGATGCCAGGAAAAAAGGACATGACCAACATCTGCAGCGGGGTCAACGCCTGCTCCCTCCGCCAGCGCCGGATAATGTAGGCCGCAAGCAGGCCAGCCCCTACAACAGCAGCTACCAGCAGGAACAGGCAGCTGCGGTAGCGCCAGACCTCCCGGACGGGAATGTGCTTGCACCAGGCAAAGGTGTAGCTGACCGTGTTTTCCGTCAGCAGGCACATAATGCCGTTGACAAGGCAGGCCGAGAGCTTCTGGTTCCAGCTTCCGCCGAAAAAGAGCACCGTGACCAACAGGTAGATAACATTCAAAATCACAGATTCAACATTGAAAAAGCCAATGTCATGCCGGATCGAGGCCACTAGAAAAACTGCTGCCAGCAGGGCGGCCCACAGGCAGGGGAAGCGGAATCTCCTGCCGCGGCCCAGAAATGCATGGTCCACCATGATAAAGGCCGCCCACTGGCCAATGCAGACCAGATGCCCCATCAGAAGCCAGAGCATTTCCTTAGTCATCCCCAAACTGCCCCTTCCATTCCAGATAGGTGCTGCGAATCTCAGCATAGCCGTTCCGGCTCACACTCAGCTTGACTCCGTTGCGCAGGGTGACCATATAGCTGCTGATCTGCCGGATGTACTTCATGTTGACCACCGCACTCCGCCCCACCCGCAGAAAGCCGTTCTCAAACAGGGCCTGCGGCAGCTCATTCAGCTTGCCATAGTAGGAACACAGGGGCTGGTGGGCCACATCTCCGTAAACGTTGATCTTGCGCAGGTCGCTTTCGAGGTAGTAGATGCTGTCGTAGGGCAGCTCAGTCTCGGTGCGGTTCTGCCGGATGGTCAGGGTCTTGGGAGCCCGGTGATCCTGCTCGTGCAGAATGGCATCCAGACAGCGGGGCAGCTGGCAGTCCAGATCGCGCTTGAGGATATAGCGGAACGCATTCACGGTGTAGCCCTCCGGGGCAAATTCCAGATAGGCCGACACATACACCAGGCAGATCTCCGGACTGCATTGGCGCAGCTGCTTTCCCAGTGAGATACCGTTCATGGTGTCCAAATCCACATCCAGCAGCGCCACCTGATATAGATCAAGGTCCCGCCGGGCCAGTGACTCTTCCCCGCTGTGGCAGACGGTGCATTCCACCTGCAGGCCCCGCCGCGCAAAGAAATCCCGGACGAGCGTTTCCACGCGGGCAGCAAACACCGCATCGTCATCACAGATCAAAATGTGCATTGTGTCCTCCAACAAAACGCCCTCTCCGTCAGTGCTTCCGCCTCTCCCAAAGGGCGAGGCAATTGCTGCTCTGACTTCAGGCTGTGCAAGCTGCTTACCTGTCAGATGCGTTGGCTCCCCCTCGGGGAAGCTGGCGAGCGAATGCGAGACTGAGAGGGTTTATTCCCTTATGCAAAGAACTTGTCGTAGATGCCAAAGGCGAAGATGAACAGCACGATCACGGGCAGACCGTAGGTCAGGTAACCGCGCATCCAATCCTGGATCTTCAGCCCCTCGCCGGTGTTGACCTCCTTCTTATAGTTGTCCCAGCCCCAGCCATAGCGGGAAACGCAGAACAGCAGGTAGACCAGGCTGCCCAGCGGCAGGAACAGGTTACTGACAAGGAAATCCTCGAAGTCCAACACCGCACCGCCAAACACGGCAAAGCCATCCCAGGCCCAGAGGTTATACCCCAGCACGCAGGGCATGGACAGCAGGATGATGAGGAACAGGTTGACCAGACTGGACTTTTTACGGGTGCAGCCGGTCAGCTCCATGCCGCAGCAGATGATGTTCTCAAACACCGCCAGCACGGTGGACAGGGCCGCAAAGGCCATGAACAGGAAGAACAGGCTGCCCCACAGCCGCCCCAGCGCCATGTTGGCAAAAATATTGGGCAGGGTGATGAAGATCAGGCTGGGACCTGCGGTCTGATCCACACCAAAGGTAAAGCAGGCCGGGAAGATGATGAGACCGGCCGTGATGGCCACAAAGGTATCCAGCACCACCACACGGACGCTCTCGCCCAGCAGGGAGTGCTCCTTGCCGATGTAGCTGCCAAAAATAGACATGGCACCGATGCCCAGGCTCAGGGTGAAGAAGGCCTGATTCATCGCACCCACCAGGGTGTTGACGATGCCAACCTCCTTCATGCGGCCAAAGTCAGGCACCAGGAAGAAGGAAAGACCCTCCTTTGCGCCGTCCATGAAGAGGCTGTTCACGGCCAGAATGACCATGATGAGGAGCAGGGCGATCATCATGCCCTTGGTCACACGCTCCAGACCATTCTGCAGGCCCTTGGCGCAGACCAGAATGCCCAGAACGACCACGAACACCATCCAGAAGGTCATAATGCCGGGGCTTGCCAGCATCTCGGTGAACTTGCCCGCCACCTCGTCTGCGTTCAAGCCGGAGAGCTTTCCGGCGGCAGTCATATAAAAATAGTGCAGCATCCAGCCTGCAACGGTGGTGTAGAACATCATCAGCAGGTAACAGCCGATCAGAGTAAAATAGCCGTGGATATGCCACTTCTGACCCGGCTTTTCCAGCACCTGATAGGCGCGCACCGGGCTTTTGCGGCTGGCACGGCCCACAGCAAATTCCATGGTCATAATGGGCAGACCCAGAATAACCAGGAACAGCAGGTAAAACAGTACAAAGGCTCCTCCGCCGCCCTGACCTGCCATATAAGGAAATTTCCACACGTTGCCAATGCCGATGGCACAGCCTGCCGACAGCAGGATGAAGCCCAGCCGCGATTTCAGCGTTTCACGTTCCATAATAAATTTGTCCCCTCCAATAATTTCAGCCGCCCGCCTTCTGCACGAAAAACAGGCGAAATCAGTTTATTATATCACAAATTGGAAGAGAATGGAGTGCTTTTTCGTATTTTCCCTTGCAAATTTCTTTCATCTTATATAAAATAGACAAGATGAAATGTGTACAACACGGAAAGGAACAACCGGATGGTCTCAGACGAAACAGCCTACCGGAAGTATCTGGCCGGAGACGAAGCTGCCGCTCAGCTGTTGGTGGAGCGGTATGGCGACGCGCTGACCCTTTACATCAACGGCGTGCTGGGCGATATCCACGAGGCAGAGGATCTGATGATCGAAGCCTTTGCCCATATTTTTGCAAGAGAGCGGCCCATTCAGGATGGCTGCTTCAAGGCTTACCTCTATAAAACCGGGCGCAATCTCGCATTGCGCTGCAAGACCCGGCGGCGGTTTTTTCTGCCGCTGGAGGAACTGCCTTTTGAACTGCCGGACGAGGCACTGGCCGAGACCGGGCTGTTCCAGAACGAACAGCACCGGCAGCTGTACGCCGCACTGGGCAAGCTCAAAAAGGAATACCGGGAGACACTTTTTCTGGTCTATTTTGAAGAACTGAGCTACCGGCAGGCCGCACAGGTGCTGGGACGCACCGAGCAGCAGGTAACGAACCTTGTGTACCGGGGCAAGCAGCAGCTGAAACAACTTTTGGAACAGGAGGGATATCAGTATGAAAACTGATGCCGAACGGATGGCGCTGATCCGCCAGCGCAAGGCCCAGCTGCAGCGTCAGGCGCACGCACGGCAGATGCTGCTGATCGATGCAGGCTGTATGGCGGCCTGTCTTGTGCTGGTGGTCTGCCTGGGCCTTGCCATGCCCGGCTGGGCAGGCACATCGGTCGCGCTGCATGTTTCCCCCACCGGCACCGCCGGGATGCTGAGTGAGCGCGGAGCCGACGGTTATATCCTGGTGGGCGTACTCTCGTTCCTGCTGGGCTCCTGCGTGACCATTCTGCTCTACCGACTGCGCCGCAGCAGTGAAAAGAAGCACACGAGGGACGACGATGAGCTTTGAGATCATTGACAACACCTTTCAGGTGATCGTGCTGGCTGCGATGGCGCTCCTCGCCTTTATCCTCGCCTTCCGGCGCAGCAGCCGCTCCTGCCTGATCCTGGCGTTCGGCTACGCCAGCTTTATGATGGGCACTTTGTACTACCTGCTCCATCTGATCATTCTGGGCCATGGGCCGCAGGTGTTTTATGTGGCCGAATGCTCCTGGATGGCCTCGTATTTCTTTTTTCTCTCGCTGGAGATTCTCTATTGGGAGGGCCTGCGTCCGCCGTTCTCCCCTTTTGCGCTGGCAGCTGGGGTGGTCTTTGCCGGAGTTGTCATGCGGGTGCAGGTGTTTGGCCCCTCTCCGCTGATGTCCGGCGCGCTGGCGCTCACCTTTGGCACGCTGGCCTATCTCTGTTTTTCGGCCCTGCAAAAGGAAAAACGGCTCCGGCCTTATGAGATCGCACTTTTGTTTGAAATGTCCTTGCAGATTCTTCTGTTCGTTGCCTCCGGGTTCATCCGTGATTACACCCGGTTCAGCCTTTACTATGCTGTGGACATCCTGTTGACCCTCACGCTGGTCAGCTTCCTGCCCCGTATCCTGCAGGAGGAGCCCCATGACCTACATTGAAAACATCTTTTTGTGCCTGGCGCTTCCCATGCTGCTCTCCCTGCTGTTCACATCGGGCAGCCCCCGGCGCTTTACCCTGTTCGTGGTGCTGGGCATGGCCACCTGCCTGCTTTCGGCTTATGTCAGCAGCTTTTTCATGGGGCGGCACCAGTGCAGTGCCGTGACCACCGCCATAGAGATCGCACCTGTCTGCGAAGAGATTCTGAAGCTGCTGCCTCTGCTGCTCTACTTTTTGATCTTTGAGCCGGATTCCCACAAGCTGACTCCTGCGGCCATTGGCATTGCAGTGGGCTTTGCCACCTTTGAAAACGTCTGCTACCTGACCGAAAACGGTGCAGGAAGTTTTGTTTTCCTGCTCATCCGCGGCATGTCCGCCGGGGCCCTGCATCTGGTCTGCGGCATCCTGACCGGTCTGGCACCGGCCTATGTGTTCCGCCGTCCGTGGCTCACCTGCACCGGCACGGTGGGGATTCTGGGGGTCTGCATGGTGCTGCACGGCATCTACAATCTGCTGATCACCGCCGACGGCTTCTGGCAGATGGTCGGGTACTTCTTTCCTTCTGCCATCATCGTTACCCTGTTTGCGGCAAGGCTGCTCCACAGGGGCAGGCACACTGTTTTTCACTGACCGTTTCCCGCTCTTTTCCGGAGCGGGAAATTTTTTTGAACTTTTTTCAAATTTGGGTGAAAGGAATCGGCGCGAACTGTATTATAGGAGATAGAGAGGACGGAAAGCAGCCGCTCTGATGATCTCTCAAAAGGAGGGACTGTCCATGACCCAGAAGGCGAGTGTTCGTATGGAGGAAATTCGCCGCCGCACACGCAGGCTTCGTCAAAGGCGGGCACATCGAATCAACTGCGCTCTCTCCGCAGTTTGTCTGTTTTTGACAGTCGGCATTGCGTCCCTGCTGTATCAGGAGCATGTTCCGGGTCTTTCCATCGTTCTGGCCGGGTACGGCTCGGTGCTGCTGCACAGCGGCGCTGATGCTTATATCGTGGTCAGCGTCGGCTCCTTTGTCACCGGCGTTGTATTCACGTTGCTCGGCATCCGGTACAGGCAGTACAAAGCACTGCACCGCCCCTTCTCCCCGGATGCTGCAGACAAGGCTTCCTCCCAAAGCCTCTCTGACGACCAGTAGCGCCCTCCATGCTCTTCTCCCACACACTTTTCTCCATACCCCGAAAAGGCTCTGCCGTTTCTCCCGGCAGAGCCTTTTCCCTTTCAACCAAAAACAGCACGCCGAAACCGAACGGCGTGCTGTTCTTTCTGGTTCTATGGTTATCTGTCCCACTTGTCGCACAGGGCGTTGATCTGGTCGGCAAACTTGGCAAGATCCTTGTTGGCCCCGCCCTCGTTGTGCTCGATGACGCGGAGCAGCCGCTTGCCGGCGCTGACCAGCCGCTGGAACACCGTTGCGGCGCGGGACGCGCCCTCACTGGGCTTGTGCTCCAGCCGGACACGGGAGCCTTCCTGCAGGCAGACCGCACCCTCGGCCCCAATGGCCCACTGCTCCCCATTGTAAGGGGCACAGGCGGTAAAGCCCTGCTCGGTCAGGGTCTGGGCAAAGATGTTCTCCACCTCGTCCTCGCCATGGATGATGAACACCCGCTTAGGCTTGGGGCTGAACGCGTTCACCCAGGCCAGTAGGCCCTCGCGGTCGGCATGGCCCGAAAGGCCCGTCAGCTGACAGATCTCTGCCTGCACGTCGATGGTCTCACCGAACAGCTTGACATTGACGGCACCATCGATCAGGGTGCGGCCCAGCGTTCCCACGGCCTGATAGCCCACAAAAAGGATCGTGCACTCCGGCCGCCACAGATTGTGCTTGAGGTGGTGGCGGATGCGGCCTGCCTCGCACATGCCGCTGGCCGAGATGATGACCTTGGGCACCCGGTCGGCGTTGATCATCCGGGACTCATCGCTGGTCACGCTGACCTGCAGCCCCGGGAACTGGATGGGGTCGATGCCCTGGGCCAGCAGCGCCCGGGTATCCTCGTCAAAGCAGTCGGGGTCGGTATCTTTGAAAATGCGGGTCGCCTCAATGGCAAGGGGGCTGTCGATGTAGACCGGGAAATTGCCGTGGCCGGTGACCAGACCCTCTTTTTTGATCTCACGGATAAAGTAGAGCAGCTCCTGGGTACGGCCCACCGCAAAGCTGGGGATGACCACATTGCCGCCCCGGTCAAAGGTGCGCTGCAGGATCCTGCTCAGCTCCCCCACATAGTCCGGGCGGGGACCGTGGCTGCGGTCGCCATACGTAGACTCCATAAACACATAGTCCGCGTCCCGGATCGTTGTCGGGTCCTTGATGATGGGCTGATGCTGGTTGCCGATATCCCCGGAAAAGACCAGCTTGGTGGTGGTGCCGCTCTCGGTGACCCAGATCTCGATGCTGGAAGAGCCCAGCAGATGGCCCACATCGATGAAGCGGATCACAAGGCCCGGGGCCAGCTCGATCTTTGTGTTATACTCCATGCCCCGGAACAGCTGCATGGCCGCCTCGGCATCCTGCACGGTGTACATCGGCTCCACCGGCTCGGCACCGGCACGCTTTGCCTTGCGGTTTTTCCACTCAGCTTCAAACTCCTGAATGTGGGCAGAGTCCCGCAGCATGATGCTGCACAGCTGGGTCGTGGGCTTGGTGGCATAGATCCTGCCCCGGAAGCCGTTGCGCACCAGCAGCGGCAGCTGGCCTGTGTGGTCGATATGCGCATGGGTCACCAGCACGCCGTCAATTTCACCCGGTGCCACAGGGAGGGGCTGGTTTTCGTAGACATTCTTGCCCTGCTCCATGCCGCAGTCGATGAGGTAGCGCTGCCCAGCTGCTTCCAGCAGGGTGCAGCTGCCCGTGACCTCGTGGTTGGCTCCCAAAAATGTGAGCTTCATAGATACACCTCCCGGTTCAGTTTTGCACCCTTAGTATAGCACAACTCGCTGCATCCATCTGCCCAAATCATGTAAAGAGTTATCGGGCAAAGCGCCGAAATTTTGAAAAAGTTTTTATACAATCTTGACAAACCACCCCCAACTGAGATAAACTTTATTCGTATGACGTAACTTCTACAGAGATTCAAAATAGAGAGGTAGTTATTTATGGTTCGTAACGATTTGCGCAACGTCGCCATTATCGCTCACGTTGACCACGGCAAGACCACGCTGGTGGATGCCATGCTGCGTCAGAGCGGCGCTTTCCGCGACAATCAGGTCGTGGCAGAGCGTGTCATGGACAGCGGCGATATCGAGCGTGAGCGCGGTATCACCATTCTGGCCAAGAACTGCTCCTGCACCTACAAGGGTGTCAAGATCAACATCGTTGATACCCCGGGCCACGCCGACTTTGGCGGCGAGGTCGAGCGCGTGCTGAAGATGGTCAACGGCGTGCTGCTGCTGGTGGACGCTGCTGAGGGCTGCATGCCCCAGACCCGTTTTGTCCTGCAGAAGGCTCTGCAGCAGAACCTGAGCCTGGTGGTTGCCATCAACAAGATCGACCGCCCCGATGCCCGCATCAAGGAAGTCATCGATGAGGTGCTTTACCTGCTGATGGATCTGGGCGCTTCCGATGAGCAGCTGGAATGCCCCATCCTGTTCTGCTGCGGCCGTCAGGGCACCGCAAGCCTGGACCCCGATGTGCCCGGCACCGACCTGATCCCCCTGTTCGATACCCTGCTGGACACCATCCAGCCTCCTCAGGGTGACCCCGAGGCTCCCTTCCAGATGCTGGTCTCCTCTGTTGACTACAACGAGTTCGTTGGCCGCATCGGCATTGGCCGCATCCAGAACGGCGTTGCCAAGGTCGGCGAGGAAGTGGTCGTGTGCGACTGGCACAACCCCGACCTGAAGATGCGCGGCCGCCTGACCAAGCTGTACGATTTCCAGGCCAATGGCCGCCAGCCCTGCGACAACATCACCGCAGGCGATATCGTTGCATTCTCCGGCCTGCCCGATGTCACCATCGGCAACACGCTGTGTGCTCCCTCTCAGGTTGAGCCGCTGCCCTTCGTGAAGATCAACGACCCCACCGTGGAGATGACCTTCTCCGTCAACGACAGCCCTCTGGCCGGCCGTGAGGGCAAGTACGTCACCAGCCGCCAGATCCGTGACCGCCTGCAGAAAGAGCTGCTGAAGGACGTTGCTCTGAAGGTGGAGGATTCTCCCACCACCGATTCCTTCCGCGTCATGGGCCGTGGTGAGATGCACCTGTCCATCCTGATCGAGACCATGCGCCGTGAAGGCTACGAGCTGCAGGTCTCTCCCCCGCACGTTCTGACCAAGGTCATCGACGGCAAGACCTACGAGCCCATGGAGCACGTTGTCATCGATGTTCCCACCCAGTATCAGGGTGCTGTGATGACCGGCCTGGGCCAGCGCAAGGCCATCCTGCAGCAGATGGAGTCCCTGGGCACCGACCGTGTCCGCCTGGAGTTCCGGATGCCCAGCCGCGGCCTGTTCGGCTACCGCAACCAGTTCCTGACCGATACCCACGGCGAAGGCATCCTCAACCAGATCTTTGATGGCTATGATGTCTGGGCCGGCATGATCGCCAACCGTTCCACCGGTTCTCTGGTCAGCTTTGAGACCGGCGATGCCGTTACCTACGGCCTGTACAACGCGCAGCAGCGCGGCACCCTGCTGGTGGGCGCTGGCGAAAAGGTCTACGAGGGCATGGTCATCGGCTACACCGCTTCCGGCGAGGATGTGGATGTCAACGTCTGCAAGACCAAGCACCTGACCAATACCCGTGCTTCCGGTTCCGATGACGCTCTGCGCCTGATCCCCATCAGCAAGCTGAGCCTGGAGGGCTGCCTGGAGTTCCTGGCACAGGATGAGCTGCTGGAGGTCACCCCTGAGAATCTGCGCATCCGCAAGCAGATCCTGAACCACGACCAGCGCATGAAGGCAAAGAGCAAGCTGAAGTAAGCTGCTTCCCTTCCCGATCAACATAAAAAACGGCATCGCAAACCAATCGGTCTGCGATGCCGTTTTTGCGTTTCGCTCTTTATTCAGCGCTGTATGCGCTGCCCATAGTCCAGGAGTTGGAAGCCGAATACTTTGCGTGGTTGCGCAGGTAGGTGACCCAGGCACCATAGCCGTTTCCGGCCGAGAAGTGGACCCCATCGGGAGCCGCCAGCATCTCTTTCAGATTCCCGTTCTCATCGGCAAAGGTCTCCCACAGGTCAAGGTAGACACAGCCCTTGTCTGCAGCCAGCTTTGCCAGCTGCTCGTTCACCGAGCGCAGGACATCGGACGCAAGACCGGGCTTTTCCGCAGCGGCCTGGGGCCGCACCGGCGGGATGGACTGGACATAGATGACGCAGCCGGGCAGGGCCTGCCTGAGCTGATCCAACATCTGGCCATAGTAAGCCAAAAAGCGGTCTGCTGCCCCCAGCGTGGTCAGCGTGTTGGTGCCCAGCAGGATATAGAGCTTTTTCGGCTGGGCCGCTGTCAGCACATCCATTGCCACCTCTGAGCCGCGCACGCTGCTCTTGACCGCGCTGCGGTTCACGATGGCATCGGGGCCCACACCGGTATAGCCGCAGATGAGCGCCCCGCCCAGGTTGATGCTGTAATCGGAAAAGCCCACGGTCAGGCTGTCGCCCAGCAGGGCCGCATCCGAAAAGTAACTCAGATCCACCTGCCCACAGCCGGGCTGACGGATCACGCTGCTGTCATACGCCTTGACCTGATAGGCCCCCGCTGCCTGCCGGGCGGGGCCGAACTGTTCCAGCGTGACAGCCGCCGCATCGTCGGCTCCACTGCCTTCCCCTGCCGTACCGCCGGCGCTGTCTGCCGCGGAGGCTCCCGTATCTCCCTGCATGGGCAGCGGAGCCAGGATATTGGCCGCTGTGCCCGCCGCCGGGCTTTGCTGGACAGCCTCGCTCTGCTTTTCGCCATTTTCCAGAATGGCCGTGATGGCCAGCGACAGCAGCAGGATCGCTGCAATGACCCCCGCCAGCCGCAGGCCGGTGCCTGCCTTGCTGCGCCGTCTCCGGCCATGGGTGGAATGATATTCGTGTGAGATTCCCATTCTCTTTCCCGCCTTTCCCTGTTTTCTTTTCTCTATCATTACGGTCAGTATCCCCGAAAAATTGCAAAGTTTGCATTCTGCACTCCGGCCGACCCTGTGTTTTTGTAGGATACGCCAAATATTGTATCATAATTTTTTTGCCCGTGCAACCAATCAGGTCTTGCATACAACAGAGAAATAGTTTACAATAGTATTGTTGCAGGAATTGCACAGTTTTCATTGAATCAGATGCACATCCTGCATTCTTTTTGTACGACTTGCGGCGCGCATCCGCAATCTCCTTCCCCGGGCAGTGCAGGGCTCTGGGAGGACACAGAAGGACTTGCCGCGCTTTGCAGGACGTGAACTGTTGTTCTTTTGGATAAGGAGGACGTATGTCAAAAAATGTCATCATCGGCCAGAGCGGCGGCCCCACCGCCGTTATCAATTCCAGCCTGGCAGGCGTATACAAAGCTGCCTGCAGTCTGGGGGCCGATAAAGTCTACGGAATGAAGTACGGCATCGAGGGCCTTTTAAAGGAAGAGATGCTGGAACTGAACGTTCTGCTGGATGACCGCATGAGCATTGAGCTGCTCAAGCGCACCCCGTCCAGCTATCTGGGCAGCTGCCGCTACAAGCTGCCGGACCCGGACGTGGATTCTACCCCGTTCATCAAGCTGTTCACCCTGTTTGACAAGTACGATATCTGTGCGCTGTTCTACATCGGCGGCAATGACTCGATGGACACCATTGCAAAGCTCTCCCGTTACGGTGCCCAGGTGGGCAGCAGCGTCCGGTTCATCGGTGTGCCCAAGACCATCGACAACGACCTCTGCCTGACCGACCACACCCCCGGCTACGGCTCTGCCGCCAAGTACATTGCCACCATCCTGAAGGAGGTCATCCGTGACTCCTCCGTTTACAACATCCGCAGCGTGACGGTGGCCGAGATCATGGGCCGCCACGCGGGCTGGCTGGCCGGTGCGGCTTGCCTGGCCGGCGGCGATGACTGCGAAGGCCCCGATCTCATCCTGCTGCCTGAGGTTCCCTTTGACCCGGACAGGTTCCTGACCCGAGTAGACGAGCTGCAGCGGGTCAAGCCCAATGTCATCATTGCAGCCAGCGAGGGCGTTAAGACTGCCGACGGCACCTATCTGTGCGATCTGGTCTCCACTGCCGGGCAGCTGGATGCCTTTGGCCACAAGGCCATCCTCAGCGGCACCAGCCGGTACCTGTCTGATCTCATCCACGACAATCTGAACTGCAAGAGCCGTGCCATTGAGTTCTCGACCCTGCAGCGCTGCGCCAGCCATCTGGCCAGCCGCACCGATGTGAACGAGGCCTACGCCGTGGGCGGCGCTGCCGCTTCCGCTGCCTTTGCGGGCGAGACCGGGCGGATGATCTCGCTCAAGCGCATTTCCGATTACCCCTACCAGTGCATCACCGAGTCCGTGGATGTCCAGCAGGTGGCAAACCTGGAGAAAAAGGTGCCGCTGGACTGGATCACCCCGGACGGAATGCAGGTGACGGCGGCATTTGAGGAGTATGCCCGTCCGCTCATCCTGGACGAAGTGACACCGGTCTATGTCAACGGTACCCCGCGCCATATCTGCCTGTAAGTTTCATTTGCGCGCTTTTCCCCCCCCCCCTTCCTCGTGGTCTGTTTTCGTGCTCCTGCACGATAATATAAAAGCCGAAACAGAAGAAAAGGAGAAATCATCATGGGTAAAAATGCAATCGTTGGTCAGTCTGGCGGCCCTACCTCCGTCATCAATGCAAGTCTGGCAGGCGTATTCGAGAGCTGCAAGAGCCGCGGCGCTGAGATTGTTTACGGCATGTGCAACGGCGTTGCCGGTCTGCTGGAGGAGCGCGTGGTGGATCTTTCCACCGTGCTGACCGATGACCTGGATATCGAGCTGCTCAAGCGCACCCCGTCCAGCTTCCTGGGCAGCTGCCGCTATAAGCTGCCCGATTGGCACGATGACGAGACCGTTTACAAGAAGCTGTTCGCCATCCTGGAAAAGCTGAACATTGGCTACTTCTTCTACATTGGCGGCAACGACTCCATGGATACCATCGGCAAGCTGGCTGAATACGGCAACCGCATCCAGAGCGACATCCGCTTCATGGGCGTTCCCAAGACCATCGATAACGACCTGATGGTGACCGACCACACCCCCGGCTACGGCTCTGCGGCAAAGTACATCGGTGTGGTGATGAAGGAGATCATCCGCGATGCCACCGTTTACGGCACCAATTATGTCACCGTGGTCGAGATCATGGGCCGCAACGCCGGCTGGCTGACCGCTGCCGCCGCTCTGGCCAAGAGCGATGACTGCGAGGGCGTGGATATGATCTGCCTGCCCGAAGTTCCCTTTAACGTGGAACACTTCATTGAAAAGGTCCGCACCATGCAGGAGAAGAAGCCCAGTATCGTGATCGCTGTCTCCGAGGGTGTCAAGCTCGAGGACGGCCGCTACGTCTGTGAGCTGGCCGACGATGTGCACGCAGTGGACGCTTTCGGTCACAAGGCACTGACCGGTACCGCCCGCTATCTGGCAAATGTGATTGCCCGCAATCTGGACACCAAGACCCGCTGCATTGAGCTGTCTACCCTGCAGCGCTGCGCTGGTCACCTGACCAGCCGCACCGATATCACCGAGGCTTACCAGGTGGGCGGCGCTGCTGCCAAGGCTGCCTTTGAGGGTGTCACCGGTCAGATGGTCGCCCTGAAGCGCATCTCCAACAGCCCCTATCAGTACATCACCGAGCTGCACCCCATCAGTGAAGTTGCAAACCTCGAGAAGAAGGTTCCCCTGAGCTGGATGAACGAGAATCACACCCAGATGACCGAGGAATTCCTCGAGTATGCCCGCCCGCTGATCCAGGCTGAGCTGACTCCGCTGTACATTGCAGGTCTGCCCCACCACATCTACATGAAAAAGTAATTTCTCCTTTGAATCCTTCTAAGGCATAGCAAAACTCCCGCCCGGAGCCGGGCGGGAGTTTTGTTGCTGTATGGCTTATGAATTACTGTTTGCCCAGCTGCCAGAACGCCACGGCGCTGGCGGCGGCAACGTTCAGGGAATCGACCCCGTGGGACATGGGGATCTTGACTGTGTAATCGCAGGATGCGATGGTGGTATGGGAAAGGCCGTCGCCCTCCGTGCCCAGCACAATGGCAAGCTTCGGCTCCCGGGCAAGGGCTTCGTCATCAATGCTGACCGAACGGTCACTCAAGGCCATGGCAGCCGTCTTGAAGCCCAGGGCATTCAGCTGAGCAAGCCCCTTTTCGGGCCAATCAGCAGGCGTTTCACCGATCTGCGCCCAGGGCACCTGAAATACCGTACCCATACTCACGCGCACGGCCCGGCGGCAGAGCGGGTCACAGCAGGAGGGGTTGATAAGAACAGCGTCCATATTCAGCGCTGCCGCGCTGCGGAAGATGGCACCCACGTTGGTGGAATCCACAATGCCCTCCAGCACGGCCACCCGCCGGGCGTTCCGGCAAAGCTCCTCCACGGTGCGGGGCTTCGGACGTTGAAAGGCGCAGAGCACACCCCGGGTCAGCTCGTAGCCTGTCAGTGCAGCCAGCAGCTCCCGGTCAGCAGTATAAATGGGTGCATCCCCGCAGCGGGTCAGGATCTCCGCCGCTGGGCCGGTGATCTGCCTGCGCTCCATCAGCAGGGAGACCGGCACAAAGCCTGCATCCAGTGCCCGGGAGATCACCTTTGGGCTCTCGGCAATGAAGATGCCTTTTTCGGGTTCCAGCCGACTGCGCAGCTGGTTCTGCGTCAGGCGGGCGTAGGGGTCCAGCTCCGGCGCGTGAAAATCCGTGATCTCGATGATATTGGGCATGGGGAGATTCTCCTTTTTCTGTATGAATGGTCTTATTGTAGCACAACCCGGATGCAATTGCAAAATACATGGCAGGCATATTCGTTTTACATAGTCAAAACCGCCAAAAAGTGCCTTTGCTTTTTGACAAATCCGTCAACCCGCGTTATAGTATAGGGGTAAAAAAACAGAGGGGGAATTTGCATGAATTCCAAGAAAAAGCGCCGCGGCCAGATGTCGGAAGCCTTCTGCACGGCAATGTTCCTTTCACTGTCCGGCGGCCTGCAGGACGTATACACCTATCTGTTCCGGGGCAAGGTGTTTGCCAACGCCCAGACCGGCAACATCGTGCTGATGGCTGTCCATGCCTTTGCCGGGGAGTGGGGGCGTGTGCTGCATTATCTTGTGCCCCTGTGCTTCTTTGCGCTGGGCGTGTTCGCGGCAGAGCTGATGCACCAGAAGCTGCAGAATCTGCAGCGGCTCCACTGGCGGCAGCTGGTGGTGCTGTGTGAGATCGTGATGCTGTTCGTGGTGGGCTTTTTCCCGCAGGAGTGGAATCTTATGGCCAATGCGCTGGTCTCGTTTGCCTGTGCGATGCAGGTGCAGACCTTCCGCAAGGTGAACGGTTATGCCTTTGCCAGCACCATGTGCATCGGCAACATGCGCAGCGGCATGGACTCCCTCTGCAGCTGGGTGCTCAACCGCAATCCTGCCGCCCTGAAAAAATCCCTTTATTACTGGGGCATCATCCTCCTGTTTGCGCTGGGCGCGGGCCTGGGCAGCCTGACGCTGGACCTCTGCGGCGCAAAGGCCATCTGGCTCTCCTGCCTGCTGCTGGCCGTCAGCTTCTGCCTGATGTTCCTGAAAGAAGATGTGGAAGAGATCAAAGAAGATCTTGAAGCACTGGAAGCAAAACATTAAATAAAACATTAAATCAAGGAGTTTCCCTCAGTTTCACGCTGTTTACCGCCATGCCAAAGGCTCCCCTGGTAGGAGAGCTGGCGAGCGCCAGCGAGACTGAGGGTTTATTTTTCTCCGGATCTATCCAACACTTCCCCGGTCTCCTTCGTCTTACAGGCAGAACGACGCAATGAAAGGAGGAAGCCCCATGTGGGAGCTGCTGTACGAGACCTTCTGGGACAGGCTGGAGCATTTCTGTTTCAATCTCTGCCGGGACGAAGCCCGGGCGGAGGATCTGACCCAGGAAGTCTTTCTGCGGGCACTGCAGAACCGGACCCTTATCAACAGCTTTACGGAACGGCAGTGCAAGGCCTGGCTGTTTACCACTGCGCGGAATCTCTACTGCGACCAGCTCCGCCGGACGGCAAAGGAGGAGCAGCTGCTCAGCACCTTTTTCCCGGAAGAGGACAGTGCCGAACCGGATTCCGCACTGGACACAGTGGAAGCCGCCAGTCTGCTGGCTCTGCTCACCCCGGAAGAGCGGCGGCTGTTCACCCTGCGCTATACAGCGGGCTACAATGCCAGCGAGATCGGTCAGCTGCTCAGTCTCCCGCCCGGCACGGTCCGCAGCCGCCTTGCCCAGATACGCCATCGCCTCAAAACTGAACTTACGGAGGATTAAATGATGAAAAAGAACCTGAATGTGGACGCTATGATCCTGGACCTGCGCAATGTGCAGGAGGATTTTCTTGACCGCTATGAGCAGATCAAGCTGGACTGCATGATCGCGCTGACCTCGCCCCGGGTGCAGACGCTCCTGAGCCAGCACAACATTTCTCTGGATTCGATGCTCTGCAAAAATATCCCGGAGGAGGTCTCGGTGGGTGTGGTCAATGGCAAGTTCACGCTGAGCTCTGCCAGCCAGACCGCCGCCGGGCAGGTACTGGTGGTCAACGGCAAGCTGATGATCACACCGGATGCTGCGGAGGTTTTACAGAAATACGCCTGCATTCTGGTCAATGGTATGATCTACTGCCCGCAGTGCCTCTCGGCAGTGGTATCCGCCCGCTGCATCCTGAACGGAAAGCTGGCGGTCTACCCCGATGATGCAGTGCTCCTGCCGGGAAGCTCCATCAAGCTAGACAACACCTTCCTGCTGCGGGCACAAAGCCGCCTGTACTGGAATGAACATCGCTTCCTGGCGGTTGACCCCAGGCTCGACACTGCCGCACTGGCCGCCAAGGGCTGCAGCTTTTCCGCTCCAAAGGCCATCCTGTGCGCAAGCCTTGCGCCCGTTCTGGCCCCGCTCTTCCCGGATTCCACCGAGCTGATCATCGTGCCGGACGGCACCGCCGTGGTGGAGGACGACCTAGAGCTGACTGCCTCTTCCCTGCGCCGGTATGGCACCCGTCTCTATGTGCTGGGTGATGCTGTCATCCCCGCAGAGAGCGCAGACCTGCTGGCTCAGATCGAATTCCTGCATGTTACCGGTGAAGTAGAGCTGCCTGATGCTCTGGAAGCAGCCTTCTTTGCCATCCCTGAGCTGGAATGCGGCAAAGTAGTCCACGAGGACGCTCTGCCCAAGCAGACCCGCGCCAAAGCAAAGGATGAAGAGCCCGATCCGGATACCGTGACCCTCAGCGGCATCCAGCTGACCCTGTAATCCGCACTGTTCCTCCCTGCCCCGCTCTTTCCGGCAAAAGCTTTCTGCTGGAAGGAGCGGGACTTTTGTTGATTTTTTATTGCACCCGCTCCTCTGATATGATATACTGTTTTTGTATTGTGTAATTCCCCGGGCACACTTCCGCTGTGGAACCCGCTGCCCGGGCAGGATATGGGAACCGAAATCAGGAAGAGGAGCAACGAATGAAAAAAGGATTTGACAACGACAAATACCTGCAGATGCAGTCGGAGCACATCCGGGAGCGGATCGCGCAGTTCGACAACAAGCTGTATCTGGAATTCGGCGGCAAGCTGTTCGATGACTACCACGCCTCCCGCGTGCTGCCCGGCTTCCAGCCCGATTCCAAACTGCAGATGCTGCTGCAGCTGAAGGATCAGGCCGAGGTCGTTATCGTCATCAACGCTGAGGACATCGTCAGCAGCAAGATGCGCGGTGACTATGGCATCACTTATGATCTGGACGTTCTGCGTCTCATCGACGCATTCCAGGAGCGCGGCCTGTTTGTGGGCAGCGTATGCGTGACCATGTACACCGCCGCCCCCGAGGTGGAAGCCTTTGAGAAGCGTCTGAACAGCCTGGGCATCCGCACCTTCCGGCACTATAAGATCCCCGGCTACCCCAACGACGTTGCCCGCATCGTGAGCGACGAGGGCTATGGCCGCAACGAGTACATTGAGACCCAGCGCCCGCTGGTGGTCATCACGGCTCCCGGCCCCGGCAGCGGCAAGATGGCCACCTGCCTGTCCCAGCTGTACCACGAATACAAGCGGGGCGTGAAGGCCGGTTATGCCAAGTTTGAGACCTTCCCCATCTGGAACATCCCCCTGAAGCACCCGGTCAACCTGGCTTACGAGGCTGCCACCGCCGACCTGAACGATGTGAACATGATCGACCCGTTCCATCTGGAGGCCTATGGCAAGACCGCGGTCAACTACAACCGCGACATTGAGATCTTCCCCGTGGTCAACGCCATGTTTGAGCTGATCGCAGGCAAGAGCCCCTACCACTCCCCCACCGACATGGGCGTGAATATGGCCGGCAACTGCATCGTGGATGACGCGGCCTGCTGCGAAGCTTCCCGCAACGAGATCGTCCGCCGCTACTTCAAGGCCCTGTGCGACCTCAAGAACGGCGCACAGATCCAGAGCGAGGTCTACAAGCTGGAGCTGCTGATGAATCAGGCCGGACTGACCCAGGGCAGCCGCCCGGTGGAGCAGGCCGCCCATGCAGTCTCTGAAAAGACCGGCGGTGCCCCCGCTGCCGCCATTGAGCTGCCGGACGGTACCGTTGTCACCGGCAAGACCGGCCCCCTGCTGGGTGCCGCTTCCTCCGCTCTGCTCAACGCGCTGAAAAAGCTGGCCGGCATCGACCAGGAGCTCGACCTCGTTTCTGCCGCCGCCATCGAGCCCATCCAGACCCTCAAGACCAACTATCTGGGCAGCAAGAACCCCCGCCTGCACACCGACGAGATCCTGATTGCCCTGTCCAGCTCGGCCGCGCAGAATCCCACTGCTGCTGCAGCCCTCAAGCAGCTCTCCCACCTGAAGGGCTGCGATATGCACTCCACTGTCATCCTGTCCAGCGTGGATATGGATACCGTGAAGAAGCTGGGCATGTATCTAACCTGCGAACCCACCTATGAGGAAGCAGACCGGATGTACCACAAGAAGTAAAAAATAATGACCCTCTCTGTCATTGCTTTGCACTGCCGTCTTTCCCCCAAAGGCTAGGCGGCCGCATCTGCGCGACGGAGAGGGTCATTTTTATTTCCGGGTCTGTTCCCAGTAGGCTCCCATGCTCTGGCCGGGCTGGTCGGTGACATCATCGTTCAGATAGTCTGCAAGACCAAAGGCTTCCGGCTTCCAGCTGCGGGCAGCATCCACGGTGGGGTATTCCACCTCAGCGTACCAGAACGCAGTGGGCTGGCCCTCATCCACATGGTTCACCTCCAGCACAAGGCCATCAGGCAGGGCGTAGCTTCTGCGGATCTTCCCGATCAGGGGCTTACCGATGATCTTTGTTTCCAGTTCATCAAACAATTTCTTGTCGATGGGGCGCTCGATCTCCTCCCGTGCAAGCCCGCTTCCGGACTTGAAGCAGAGGATATAGGCCGTCTTGCCGCCCTTGAGCGCCTCCTCCCGGATGCGCACGGTGGGCCGCACGCTGATATATCCCTGCCGCATGGCAAACTCTTCCTTGAGCGGCAGAGCCGGGAAGTTTTCACCCTCCGGCCAGCCGTTCACCATCCATTTGCGTTCGATCTCCATGACGTTTTCCTCGTTTCTGTGTTTATGTATTTATTCTAGCACGTTTTTATGTTAGAATAAATATCAGTATGAAATTTTAGCATCCTCACCCTCTCAGTCAATGCCTGACGGCATTGCCAGCTCCCCCAAAGGGGGAGCCAAGAGCCGCTCTGTATTCAAGCTTGATGAGACTAAATCGAAAATCGCCAAAGGCTCTCCCTTTGGGAGAGCTGGCGAGCGGAGCGAGACTGAGAGGGCGAGCCAGTTATAACAGGAGCAACTATGAAATCTTCTCGCAATTACCCCGTTTACACCGTCAACAAACACGCCGAGGGCCTGCTGGTGGGCGGCCACCCCTGGGTGTACGAAAACGACATCCTAAGTTCCCCGGAAGCAGAGCCTGAAAACGGCACGCTGGTCGATGTGGTCAGCACAAAGGGTGCCTATCTTGGCACCGGTTTTCTCTCGCTGAAAAGCAAGATCCGGGTGCGGCTCATCTCCCGCAACGCCAACGACACCTTTGATGCCGCTTTCTGGAAGCGCCGTGTCGAATACGCCTGGGCCTACCGCAAGACCGTGCTGGAGCCCGCCGACCTGACCGCCTGCCGTGTCATCTTTGGCGAGGCTGACCAGTTCCCGGGCCTGACTGTGGACCGGTTCAACAATATCCTTGTCACCCAGACCCTGAGCGTGGGCATGGAAAAGCTCAAGCCCATCCTATTCCCCCTGCTGGTGCAAGTCCTGCGCGCTGACGGCCAGACCATTGAGGGCATCTACGAGCGCAACGACGAGGCTCTGCGGGCCAAGGAGGGCCTGGCACAGAACAAGGGCTGGTTTGACCTGCCCGGCGAGACGCACCCCGACAGCACCCAGACTGAGATCTGCGAGAACGGCGTGTTCTACCACGTCGATTTTGAGAACGGCCAGAAAACCGGCTTTTTCCTCGACCAGAAATACAACCGCCGGGCTGTGGCCCGCATTGCTGCCGGTCACACTGTGCTGGACTGCTTTACCCACACCGGCAGCTTTGCGCTGAACGCCGCCAAGGGTGGGGCTGCCCGGGTCACCGCCGCTGACATCAGCGCCGAGGCCATTGCCATGGCCCAGCGGAACGCCCAGCGCAACAACCTGACCAACATGGATTTCCTCTGCGAGGACACCTTTACCCTGCTGCCCCGGCTGGAAAAGGAGGGCCACCCCTACGACTTTATCATCCTTGACCCGCCGGCCTTTACCAAGGCCCGCCGCACGGTGGAGAACGCCATGCGCGGCTATAAGGAGATCAACTACCGCGCCATGAAACTGCTGCCCCGGGGCGGCTATCTGGCCACGGCCAGCTGCTCTCACTTTGCCACCGAGGAGCTGTTCATCAGGATGCTGCTCGCCGCCGCAAAGGATGCCCACCGGCAGCTGCGGCAGATCGAGGTGAAGCAGCAGGCCCCGGATCACCCCATCCTGTGGGGCGTGCCCGAGACCAATTACCTGAAGTTCTTCCTGTTCCAGGTGATCTAAAAGTAATACCAAATACGATATCTCCCAAAAAAACGAGAACGTGTTTGTGCAGAATCGTTAGTTTTGTCAATTGCCTTTTGAGCCGTGCCGGGATATAATCAAACCATAGACAGCAACGGCGCTGTGGGTCACCTCCTGACTCGCAGCGCCATTTTTGTTAAAAAGCTTTTCGCTGTTTCCGGGCCGCAGTTCGGCGGCGGGAGACAGTTTCGGAAGGGACAGACATAAGATCAAGTAAGGAGTAGGATTTATGGCAGCAAATGTTATGGAAATCTACGGCAGCAAGGTCTTTAACGAGCATGTAATGAAGGAGCGCCTGCCGAGCGCTACTTACAAGAGCCTGGAGCGCACCCTGCACAAGGGCGCACCCCTGGATATCGAGGTGGCAAACGTTGTGGCCAGCGTGATGAAGCGCTGGGCCATGGAGCTGGGCGCCACCCACTACACCCACTGGTTCCAGCCGTTGACCGGCATCACCAGTGAGAAGCATGACGGCTTTGTGAGCCCCGTGGGCGATGGCACCGCCATCATGGAGTTCTCCGGCAAGGAGCTGGTGCGCGGCGAGCCCGATGCTTCCTCCTTCCCCTCCGGCGGCCTGCGTGCCACCTGCGAGGCCCGCGGCTACACTGCATGGGACCCCACCAGCTACGCTTTCGTGAAGGATGACGTACTGTGCATCCCCACCGCATTCGTCAGCTACACCGGCGAGGCACTGGACAAAAAGACCCCCCTGCTGCGCTCCATGAACGCACTGTCCGGTCAGGCCATCCGCATCCTGAAGCTGTTCGGCAAGGATGTTGATTACGTCTCCACCACCGTCGGCCCCGAGCAGGAGTACTTCCTTGTCAAGAAGGAGGACTACGAGGCACGTCAGGATCTGATCCTCACCGGCCGCACCCTGTTCGGCGCTCCCTCTGCCAAGGGTCAGGAGCTGGAGGAGCATTACTTCGGTGTCATCCGTCCCGAGGTCTCCGAATTTATGAAGGAGCTGGACGAGGAGCTGTGGAAGCTGGGCGTTCCTGCCAAGACCAAGCACAACGAAGTGGCTCCCTGCCAGCATGAGCTGGCCCCCATCTTCGACACCACCAATGTTGCCATTGACCACAACCTGCTGACCATGGAGATGATGAAGAAGATCGCGCCCAAGTACGGTCTGGTCTGCCTGCAGCACGAGAAGCCCTTTGAGGGGGTCAACGGCAGCGGCAAGCACAACAACTGGTCGCTGTCCACCACCGAGGAGAACCTGCTGGATCCCGGTGACACCCCCATGGAGAACCTGCAGTTCCTGGTGTTCCTTGCCGCCGTCATCAAGGCTGTGGACGAGTACGCTGATCTGCTGCGCACCTCCGTTGCCACCCCGGGCAACGATCACCGTCTGGGTGCCAACGAGGCTCCCCCGGCCATCATCTCGATCTTTGTGGGCGAGGAGCTGGAGGCTGTCATCGATGCCATTGCATCCGATTCTCCTTATGCCGGCCCTGTGAAGATGAAGATGGATCTGGGCGTGGACGTGCTGCCCAAGTTCAGCAAGGACACCACCGACCGCAACCGCACCTCTCCCTTTGCCTTTACCGGCAACAAGTTCGAGTTCCGTATGCCCGGCTCTTCTCAGAACCTGAGCGACTGCGACACCATCCTGAACACCGCTGTTGCCAAGGAGCTGAAGGGCTACGCCGACGAGCTGGAGGGCGCTGAGGACTTTACCAGCGCTGCCATTGCTCTGATCAAGCGCACCATCCGTGACCACCGCCGTGTCATCTTCAACGGCAACGGCTACACCGCCGAGTGGGAAGAGGAAGCAGCACGCCGCGGCCTGCCCAACAAGAAGAACACGCCCGCTGCTCTGCCCGCACTGATCGACCCGAAGAACATCCAGCTGATGGAGGATTTCGGTGTTCTGACCAAGGTAGAGATGCACAGCCGTTACGAGGTCGAGATGGAGCACTACTCCAAGATCATCAACATCGAGGCTCTGACCATGCTGGAGATGGCCCGCAAGCAGCTGCTGCCTGCCATCAACGCCTACATGAGCGAGGTTGCCAACACCGCTGCATCCAAGCTGGCCGTCAGCGATGCCATCAGCGTGCGCAGCGAGACCAAGACCCTCACCCGCCTGTCCACCGATGCCGATGCCATGAGCGATGCCATCGATGCCCTGCAGGCTGCCGTGGATACCGCTGAAGCCATGACCGATGAGAGCGCCAAGGCTGTCTCCTTCCACGATGACGTTCTGCCCAAGATGGATGCTCTGCGCGCCGCTGCTGACGATGCCGAGACCATCTGCGGTGAGGACTACTGGCCTCTGCCCAGCTACAGCAAGATGCTCTACTACGTCTGATCTTTCTGACATAGCTTGATAAGCATCGCTGGGTTGTTGGATTTTTAAGCCATTCCCCTTTTCCTATTTCTTACACCAGCCTAAAGACCTGCTTTGCGCATACGAAGCAGGCCTTTAGGCGTTTTTTAAGAACACAAGCCGATTTTTCCAGTTTTGCACTGTTGTGCCATTTGCCGCGCCCTGCGGCTCGGAGGGAACCACTATGAGCTATAATACCCAACAGGACATCCTTGATTTTGTGGAGGACAACAACGTCAAATTCGTCCGCTTTGCCTTCTGCGATATCTTTGGCACCCAGAAAAACATCGCCGTGCTTGCCAGCGACCTGCCCAAGGCCATGGAGGATGGTGTCTGCTTTGACGGCAGCTCCATTGCCGGTTTTATGAAGGTGGAGGAGAGCGATCTTGTGCTCCGGCCCGATCTTTCCACCGTGACCATCCTGCCCTGGCGGCCCACCGAGGGCCGGGTGATGCAGTTCTTCTGTGACGTGGAAAAGCCGGACGGCGCTGCCTTTGGCGGCAACTGCCGCGGCTTCCTGCGCCAGATGAGCCGCAGCTTCCGCAAACTGGGGCTGACCTGCAACGTGGGGGCAGAGTGCGAGTTCTACCTGTTTGAGAATGACGACCGGGGCCGCCCCACCCGCATCCCCATCGACTTTGGCGGCTACTTTGATGTAGCCCCGCTGGATGCAGGTGAGAACCTGCGCCGGGACATCTGCCTGACCATGGAACAGATGGGCATGAGCCCCCAGCACAGCCACCACGAGAGCGGCCACGGCCAGAACGAGATCGACTGCCACTACGCCGGCCCCCTGAAAACAGCCGACCATGTGATGATGTTCAAGCAGATCGTGCGGGCTGTTGCCATGCGCAACGGCATCCACGCCAGCTTCCTGCCCAAGCCCCTGCCGGATCAGGCAGGCAGCGGCCTGCACATCAACCTTTCGCTCTGCATGGACGGCCGCAATCTGTTTGAGGGCGACATTGCCCCGGACAGCATTGCTGGCAGCTTTATGGCGGGTGTTCTGGCCCACAGCCGGGAGCTGACCGTGTTCACCAATCCCCTGCCCAACAGCTACCAGCGCTTTGGCTGTGACGAGGCCCCCCGCTATGTAAGCTGGAGCCGCCAGAACCGCAGCCAGCTGGTGCGCATCCCGCAGGTCAAGGGCAACAACTGCCGCATGGAACTGCGCAGCCCTGACCCTGCCTGCAACCCCTATCTGGCCGTGGGTCTGGTGCTGGCCGCCGGTCTGGACGGCATCGAGCACCGGATGGTGCTGCAGGCCCCCATCAACAAGAACCTGTTCGATCCCACCGAGGCCGCAGGTCTTGGGCTGGAAAGACTGCCTTCCACGCTGGAGGAGGCCGTGCAGGCCGCGCAGGAGAGCGAATTTCTGCACCGCGTGCTGCCGGAAGAGCTTTCGCATCGGTACTATGAGGAAGAACTGAAGCGCTGTGCCGCCCTGAAAGCTGCCGCCGACCCGGCAGAGTACGAGCGGGTGCACTACTTCAACGCCATCTGAACCGCTTTTGAGGGAAAGTACGAAGGGGCAATGATTCGGCCCCTTGCCTGGATGTAAGAGAAAGGAGCGATTCAAATGGGACGTGCTCTGATCGTGAGCGCCGGAGCAAGCTCCAACGAGTACATCTCCGCGCGGTTGGCAGAGCTGGGATACACCCGGCCTACGATCATCCCCAGTGGTGCCGAGGCCCGGCGCAGGATGCTGGAATCTGATTTTGAGCTGATCGTGGTCAACGCGCCTTTGCCGGACGAGTTCGCCCACGAGCTGTGTTCCTCTGCCGTAGAAAAAACAGACGCAGGCGTGGTGCTGCTGGCCAAGGCAGCCGCCGCCGAGCAGCTGCTGGCCCCCATGAGTGAGCAGGGGGTGCTGCTGCTGAGCAAGCCGTTCTCCAATACGCTGTTCCTGCAGGCCATCCATCTGGCCGCGGCCAGCAACCACCGCCTGCAGCTGCTCCGGCAGGAAAATGCCCGGATGCAGGAAAAGATCGCACAGGTACGGCTGGTCAGTCACGCAAAATGCTGTCTGGTGGAGCGGGAGCAGATGAGCGAGGATGCCGCCCACCGCTACATTGAAAAGCGCGCCATGGACACCCGGCGCAGCCGTGCAGAAATTGCACAGGAAATCCTTGATTCTTACGAGGATTAGGATTATAATTTGGTGTTGTATGTTTTGTTCCGGATGCGGTCGCATCCGTACTGGGAAAGAATGATCTCTGAAAGATAAATTAGAGGAGGACTGAACAAATGGCAAAATTCATCTTTGTGACCGGCGGCGTTGTCTCCGGTCTGGGCAAGGGCATCACGGCGGCTTCTCTGGGCCGCCTGCTCAAGTGCCGCGGACTGAAGGTCGCCAGCCAGAAGCTGGACCCCTATGTGAACGTGGACCCGGGTACCATGAGCCCCCTGCAGCACGGTGAGGTGTTCGTGACCGATGACGGCACTGAGACCGACCTTGATCTGGGCCACTACGAGCGCTTCATCGACGAAAATCTGAACAAGTATTCCAACCTGACCACCGGCAAGGTGTACTGGAACGTGCTGAACAAGGAGCGCCAGGGCGCTTATCTGGGTCAGACCGTCCAGATCATCCCCCACATCACCAACGAGATCAAGAATTACATCTACAACATGGCATCCTCTACCGATGCCGATGTGGTCATTACCGAGATTGGCGGCACCACCGGCGATATTGAGAGCCAGCCTTTCCTGGAGGCCATCCGTCAGGTGGGCCTGGAGCAGGGCCGCGACAACTGCTGCTACATCCATGTTGTGCTGGTGCCCTATATCTCCGGCTCCGACGAGTACAAGTCCAAGCCGGCCCAGCACTCCGTCAAGGAGCTGCAGGGCATGGGCGTGAACCCCGATATCATCATCCTGCGTGCTGATGGCAGCGTGGGCGGCGATATCCGCCGCAAGATCAGCACCTTCTGCAATGTCAAGCCTGAGTGTGTCATTGAGAACCTGACCATGCCCAGCCTGTACCAGTGCCCGCTGATGCTCCACACCAACGGTCTGGATGATGTGGTGGTGGAAAAACTCAAACTGGACGTGCCCCCCGCCGACCTGACCGAGTGGAAGGGTGTGGTCTCCCGCATTGCCACCCGCAGCAAGACCTGCACCATTGCGCTGGTGGGCAAGTACGTCAAGCTGCACGACGCTTATCTTTCCGTGATGGAGAGCCTGTACCACGCCGGTTTTGAGAACGACAGTCAGGTAGACATCAAGTGGGTGGAGAGCGAGGATCTGATCGATCAGGATGCCTGCAAAGAAGTGTTTGCTGACGTGGACGGCATCATTGTGCCCGGCGGCTTTGGTGACCGCGGCATCGAGGGCATGATCCAGGCCGCACAGTATGCCCGTGAGAACCAGATTCCCTACTTTGGCATCTGCCTGGGAATGCAGATCATGGTGATGGAGTTCGCACGCGGCGTGCTGGGCTATGCCGATGCCAATTCCAGCGAGTTCACCCCCGATGGTGCCCACAATGTCATTGCCCTGATGGCCGACCAGCAGGGCAACATCCCCAAGGGCGGCACCATGCGTCTGGGCAAGTACCCCTGCACTGTCAAGCCCGGCACCAAGATGGCCGAGTGCTACGGCGAGGCTGAGATCTGGGAGCGTCACCGCCACCGCTACGAGTTCAACAACGAGTTCCGTCAGGAGATGGAGGATGCAGGACTGGTCATTTCCGGCACCAGCCCTGACGGCCGTCTGGTGGAGACCGTGGAGCTGCCCGGCCGTGACTTCCATCTGGGTGCACAGTTCCACCCGGAGTTCAAGAGCCGCCCCAACCGCGCTCATCCCCTGTTCAAGGGATTTATCGCCGCCGCACTCAAATTCCGCATCCATGCACAGCGCGGCATGATGCACGTCTGACCTTCTCAGGCATTTCGTTCCAGTTCTCCTCGTAGGAGAGGCCTGTAAGATCGCAATAAAAAAGCAGCTGCACTCCGTGTTTTTACGGAATGCAGCTGCTTTTTGCTTGTATTACTTACTTTTTAGCGGCAGCGGCCTTTTTGCGGGCAGCGCGGCTGGTCTTTTTGGCGGCGGGCTTCTTTGCGGGAGCCTTGGCAGCGGGAGCAGCGGCCTTGACAGGCTCCGCCTTCACCTCTTTGGCCTTAACAGGCTCAGCGGGCTTTTCCTCAGCCTTTGCAGGCTCCTCCACGGGCTTTTCCTCCACAACGGGCTCTTCCTTGACCTCCGGCTTTGCCTCCTCTGCAGGAGCGCTCTCGACCACAGGTGCCGCCTCTACAATGGGCTCCTCTGCCTTCTTGGCAGGGGCACGCTTTGCACGATCCTTCACCTCGGAAATGGTCCACAGCTGGTCATCGCCTGCGGTCTCCTGCCAGATCTGCAGGATAGCACCATCGTTGGCACCCATGCCCACAGTATCGATGCACTTGCCGCTGGCCCAGGAAGAGCGCAGACGGACGGTACCGGCGGGGGTGGGCTCCACGGCCCACATCTGGGAAGTGCCGCCCACATCCTCCCACAGGTGCAGCCAGGTGCCGTTGGCGGTGCCGGTCATCATCAGGTCGATCAGCTTGCCGGATGCGCGGTTGCGGATGCGGTACACGCCGTCACCCTCGCGCACAAAGGCCCACTCCTGCTCGGGCTTGTGCTCGTACTTGCCCAGGCGGATATCGCCGCCGTTGGTGGCCTTCTCCACGGCCTGAATGACACTGCCGCCCTTGGCAGCGATGGTATAGAAGCGATCTGCCTCGATCACGGTCTGCGCTACAGTTTTCATGTAAATCCCTCCAAGTTTGTTTCTTTTGAGCCAATCATTTTCGTTTTACAGGTAAATTATACCACCTGCTGTTATTTTTTACAAGGATTCCTCCATTTCTTTAGCACTATTCACAAAAGGGCCCCGCTTTTCAGCCTGTTTTGCACCGTTTGCGAAAACTTTTTGCCCCGTTTCGCCCCATAAAGCAGCAGCACCCCGCCATTTCTGGTGAGGTGCTGCTGTCGTTTTGGAAAACATCAAGAGGGTTCTGGCAGAGCTCCCTTACTGCTTTGCCTGACTGGGATGCGGCTGCACAGGCATTTTAGTAAACAGCGCTTTCAGGACCAGCGGAGTGGCCACACTGGACACGACGATGAGCAGGATGACGGCGGTGAAGTAGACGGAATCCACCACGCCGATGTCCAGGCCCTTCTGGGCCACGATCAGGGCCACCTCGCCGCGGGTCATCATGCCAACACCCACCTTGAGGGAATCACCCCAGCTGAACCTGCAGACCTTGGCCGCCAGCCCGCAGCCGATGATCTTGGTGATCAGGGCCACCACCACGAAGCACACGCTGAACAGCAGGATCTCCGGGGTCAGGCCGCTGATATCTGTCTTCAGGCCGATGCTGGCGAAGAAGATGGGAGCAAACAGCACATAGTTGCTGATGTCCACCCGGCGCTCCACATAGGGGGCATCCTCCAGAGTGCACAGGACGATGCCTGCGATGTAGGCACCGGTGATGTCTGCAATGCCGAAGTAAGCCTCGGCAATGTAGGCCATGGCAAAGCAGAACGCCATACTGACGATGGTGATGCGCTGGGTGTGGGGGTTGCGCTTGTCCAGCCACTTCATGGCGTAATGGGCAATGATGCCCACGCCGATGGCGGTGGCGAAGAACAGCACGGTGTTCATCAGCACCTTGCCCAGCCCCGTGCCGGTACCGGAGCTTGCTCCCAGCACACAGGTCAGCACCACGATGCCGATGACATCATCGATGACGGCGGCGCTGACGATGGTGGTGCCAAGGAAGCTCTTCAGGTGGCCCAGCTCCTGCAGGGTGGCCACAGTGATGGATACACTGGTGGCGGTCATAATGGTACCGATGAAGAGAGCACGGTAGAACTCCTGGCTGCCCAACGCCGAGAAGCCGTAGAACAGACTATAAAGGAGCGTGCCCCCTGCCAGCGGCACCGCCACGCCCACACAGGCGATCAGTGTTGCGATGGGGCCTGCTTTGATCAGCTCCTTCAGATTGGTGCCAAGGCCCGTGGAGAACATCAGCAGCACCACGCCGATCTCCGCAAAGATAGAAATGGTATCGCTGATATGCACAAGGTTCAGCAGGCAGGGCCCAATGATCAGGCCCGCAATGATCTCGCCCACCACCTGCGGTGCCTTGAACTTGCGGGCCACCAGCCCGAAGAACTTGGCACTGAGGATGATGATGGCAAGGTTCCGAAAAACAGAATACATAAATTTGTCTTCCTCCGTTCTATTTCTTTATACAGGGCGGCCGGCCGCGCCCGCCATCCTATTTCTTTATTATATCGCCGCTCATTGCCAAAATCAAAATGATTCTCAATTTTTCTCGTTAAAAAAACAGACAAAGTTCACCAAAGCTTCAGCACAAATTTTTGTGCGGATTTTTGGCCTGCAGGGCTTGACAAAACAGCAGGGACTTGCTATAATAAATTGCTGTCTGAACAGACACGCCACACACGGCAGGCGATGCCGCATGTCGTGTGTACCCTTGGCCTCATAACCTTGAGGCCCTTAAGTCCAAAAGGAGGTGCTACAAAATGGCAAAGTACGAAACCATGCTGATTACCAGCGCCGCTCTCGACGAGGAGGCTACCGCCGCTCTGGTTGGTAAGTTCAAGACCCTGATCGAGAACAACGGTACGATCGATTCCATCGACGAGTGGGGCAAGCGCCGTCTGGCCTACCCCATCAACGACGAGGAGGAAGGCGTTTACACTGTGATCAACTTCACCAGCGAGCCCAGCTTCCCCGCTGAGCTGGACCGTGTGTACAAGATCACTGAAGGTGTTATGCGCAGCCTGATCGTTGCCCACGAGGAGTAATCTTTTCGTGACAGAAAGGGAGACCGTAAAATGTTGAATGTTGTTGCTATCATGGGCCGTCTTGTGGCGGATCCTGAACTCCGCACCACGCCCCAGGGCACCAATGTGTGCAGCTTCCGCATTGCCTGCGACCGCAATTTTGTGCGTCAGGGTGAGCAGCGTCAGGCTGACTTCATTGATATCGTTGCCTGGCGTTCTCAGGCCGAGTTTGTTTCTAAGTATTTCCAGAAAGGCAGTCTGATCGCCATCGAAGGCTCTCTTCAGACCCGCCAGTATCAGGATAAGAACGGCAACAATCGCACGGCTGTGGAAGTCGTAGCCAACAACATTAGCTTTGCAGGCCCCAAGAGCAGCAATCAGGGCGGTGGAGCAAATTACCAGAATTCTGCTCCCGCCTACCAGAACGCAGCCCCTGCCCGTCCGGCTGCTGTGGAGGCAGCTCCCAGCTATTCCGCCGGCAGTGCAGATGATTTTGCTGTCATTGATGACAGTGATGACCTGCCGTTCTGATTCCGTAACGGTCTGACCGTTCAATTCTTATAGGAGGTAATAAGCAATGGCTTTTGAAAGAACCGAAGGCTCTCGCCCCGCACGCCCCATGCGTCGCGGCCGCAAGAAGGTTTGCAGCTTCTGTGTCGATCGCATCGACACCATCGATTACAAGGACGTGCCCCGTCTGCGTAAGTACGTCTCTGAGCGTGCTAAGATCATTCCCCGCCGTGTGACCGGCACCTGCGCTTATCATCAGCGCGCACTGACCACCGCCATCAAGCGTGCTCGTCACGTTGCTCTGATGCCCTACGTCAGCGACTAATCAGAACTTTATTAACCCATTCAAAATAATCAGCAATCAGCAAAGCGCTTTCACCGATGACAAGGTGAAAGCGCTTTTTTTGTTGTGTCTTTCGTTTGTGCAGTGCTCCCGGCACTCAGTAGTCTGCCTGTTTCTTTTTGCTGCATTCTGGGAACATCTTATGGAACCGTTCCCGCAGTTTCCGGGCAGATCACCCTCGTCCATAAAATTGCATCACCCGGTCAAAAAGTTACAAACCGGTACGGTTTTTCCGGTATATTCTGACATGTTACCGGGAATTTCCGAAATCAACCGGTGTTTTGATGTGTTGGCAAATCAATCTGCACAAATGCAAGTCGATTCTTTGTACACCTTTTACGAAATTACTTCCACATGATTGATTTTTTGAACAAATTGTGCCATACTATAGCCACTGGAAACGTTCCCGACACCGTTCCCGAAAATCCAACCGAAAGCGAGGGCACGCGATATGACGATCAAGGACATTGCCCGCATCAGCGGCTGTTCTGTCAGCACCATTTCGCGTGTCATCAATGACCGGCCGGATGTCCGGCCCGAGACCAAGGAGCATGTGCTCAAGGTCATGCGGGAGGCAGGCTTTACCCCCAACACCAACGCGCGGCAGCTGAAGATCCAGCAATCCCGCAGCCTGGTGTTCGTGGTCAAGGGGACCCGGAACATCTTCTTCTCCGACTTCCTCGTTCAGCTGCAGCGGGCCGCTACCCTGTATGGGTACAACGGCATCGTCTCCTACCTGGACGAGAACGCCAACGAGATCGATGCTGCCGAGAAGATCCTGCGGGAGATCAAGCCCAAGGGCATGATCTTTCTGGGCGGCAGTGTCACGAACTTCCAGAACGGCTTTGCAAACATCTCCGTTCCCTCCGTGCTGGCCACGCTGGTTTCCAATGAATTGGACTTCCCCAACCTCTCGATGGTGGGTGTGGATGACCGGGCCGCAGCAAAAGCGGCAGTCTCCCATCTCATCGCACAGGGTCACCGCAAGATCGCGGTGCTGGGCGGCCCGGCCACCAGCTTTCCCAGCCGGATGCGCCGTTTGGGTGCGCAGGATGCCATGGAGGACGCAGGGCTTGTCCTTGACGATAAGCTCTATGGCCTGTCCAACTACGATTTCGAGTCCGCCTACCACGCCATGAACAGTCTGCTGGCCCGCCGGGCCGAGTTCACTGCCCTGTTTGCCATGAGCGATGTGATCGCCTTTGGTGCAATCCGGGCGCTGGTAAGCGCAGGGTTGCGGGTGCCGGAGGATGTCTCAGTGATCGGCTTTGATGGCATCACGATGTCCCGTTACTGCGTGCCGGTGATGACCACCATCGTCCAGCCCAGTGAACAGATCGCACTGCAGAGCATCGAGCTGCTGGTGCGGCAGATCGAACACGGAGCCCCGGCCCAGACCGTCACGCTCCAGCCGGAATTGCAGCAGGGCGAAAGCGTTTGCCCCTGCCGCCGGAACTATTCAGTCTAACTTCCGTCCTCATGCTGTGGACGGTGGCAGATATTAACCAAAAGAAGAAGGAGTACTACTATGAAAAAGATGATCTCTCGTCGTAACTTTCTGAAGGTCGCAGGCGCTTCTACCGCTGCTCTGGGCCTGGCCGCCTGTGGTGGTTCGTCCAGCTCCACCGCTTCCTCCACTGCCAGCTCTGCTGCCGGTTCTTCGACCGCTGCAAAGGCTGACGGCAAGGTCTACTACCTGAACTTCAAGCCCGAGCAGGATCAGGCCTGGCAGGACCTGGCTGCTGCGTACACCAAGGAGACCGGCGTGCCTGTGACCGTTGTGACCGCTGCTTCCGGTCAGTACGAGACCACCCTGATGAGCGAGATGGAGAAGAGCGAGGCTCCTACCCTGTTCCAGGTCAACGGTCCTGTGGGTCTGGCCAACTGGAAGGATTACTGCTACGACCTGTCCGGCAGCAAGCTGTACGGCGAGCTGACCAGCGACTCCTTCGCTCTGAAGGACGGCGACGCTGTCACCAGCATCGCATACGTCATTGAGACCTACGGCATCATCTACAACAAGGAGTTGCTGACTGCCGCCGGTTACACCCAGGACGACATCAAGGGCTTTGACGATCTGAAGAAGGTCGCCGATGATATCCAGGCACGCAAGGCTGAGCTGGGCGTGGATGGTGCTTTCACTTCCGCCGGCATGGATGCCTCTTCTGACTGGCGTTTCAAGACTCATCTGGCAAACCTGCCCATCTACTACGAGTACAAGGCAGACGGCATTGGCTCCACCGACGCTATCAAGGGCACCTACCTCGACAACTACAAGCAGATCTGGGATCTGTACATCACCGATTCCACCTGCGATCCCACGCTGCTGGCTTCCAAGACCGGCAACGACGCTGTGGCCGAGTTCGTGGGCAAAAAGGCTGTCTTCTATCAGAACGGCACCTGGGCTTACAGCGATGTGAAGGATCTGGGCGACGACAACCTGGGTATGCTGCCCATCTACATCGGCGCTGAGGGCGAGGAGAACCAGGGCCTGTGCACCGGTTCCGAGAACTTCTGGTGCGTGAACAACACCTCTTCTGACGAGGACATTCAGGCCACTCTGGACTTCCTGTACTGGTGTGTCACCTCCGAGACCGGCACCAGCGCAATGGCTGATGATATGGGCTTTGTCATCCCCTTCAAGGCTGCAAAGGATTCCACCAACCCCCTGATCGCCATTGCAAACGACTACGTTGCAGCTGGCAAGACCAGTGTTGACTGGTGCTTCTCCACCATGCCTTCCGAGGAGTGGAAGAACGGCGTTGGTTCCGCTCTGACCGCTTACGCAGCAGGCACCGGCGATTGGAACGCCGTTGTCACTGCCTTCGTCGATGGCTGGGCTAAGGAGTACAAGCTGGCAAACGGCTAAGCATTCTCGGTTTTCTCTTTCCCCTTTTATTTGTGTAAACCGTAATGGGAGGCGGGCGAGCTGTTCGCCCGCCTCCTTTTGTTTTGGAGGTATATCATGCAAAAGGCCATCAGCAAATATTGGCCGGTGTTCGTGCTTCCTACGCTGATCGCGTTCATCATCGGCTTTATCTGGCCCTTTATCTGGGGCTGCTTCCTTTCCTTCCAGCGCTTCACCACCGTGAGCAAGACCACCTTTGTGGGCATCCAGAACTATATTTCCGTGTTCCAGGATTCCACCTTCCTGCACGCTTTCGGCTTTACGGCAGCGTTCACTGTGGTCTCCACCGTGCTCATCAATGTCTGCGCCTTTGCCATTGCAATCGTGCTGACCCGCGGCATCAAGGGCACCAACATCTTCCGTACCGTCTACTTTATGCCCAACCTGATCGGCGGCATCCTGCTGGGCTACATCTGGCAGATCCTGCTCAACGGCGTGCTGGCAAACCTGCAAAAGCCCCTGCTGGCACTGGATGCCAAGGCCGGTTTCGTCGGTCTGGTCATTCTGATGTGCTGGCAGCAGATCGGCTACATGATGATCATCTACGTTGCCGGTCTGCAGAGCGTGCCCGGTGACCTGATCGAGGCTGCCAAGATCGACGGTGCTTCTGACCGCGAGATCCTGTTCAAGATCAAGCTGCCCATGGTCATGCCCAGCATCACCATCTGCACCTTCCTGACCCTGACCAACAGCTTCAAGCTGTTCGACCAGAACGTTGCCCTGACCGCAGGCGAACCTGCCAACGCCAGTGAAATGCTGGCCCTGAACATCTACAACACCTTCTATGGCCGCTCCGGTGCTCAGTGGAAAGGCATCGGCCAGGCAAAGGCTGTGGTGTTCTTCCTGATCGTTGTGGTCATCTCTCTGGTGCAGCTCCACTTCACCCGTTCTAAGGAGGTCCAGCAGTAATGATTAAACAGAAAAAGTTGTGGGATAACATTCTCACCGGCATCATGGCCCTGCTTTGCCTGCTGTGGATCTACCCTATCGTCCTGATCCTGCTGAATAGCCTGAAAAAAGAGGGCACCTTTACCACCTCTACCGTGTTCCAGCTGCCCACCAGTGAGACCTTTGCTGGCCTTTCCAACTACGTCTACGGCGTGATCAAAATGGGCTTCCTTTCCAGTTTGGGCTACAGCCTCGTCATTACCGTTTCCAGCGTGGCCCTCATCCTGCTGTGCTGCTCCATGACGGGCTGGTACCTGACCCGGGTGAACAACAAGCTCAGCAAGTTTATGAACCTGCTCATCGTGTTCTCGATGGTCGTCCCCTTCCAGATGGTCATGTTCACTCTGTCCAAGACCGCAGATACCCTCAAACTGAACACCCCCTGGAACATCTGCATCATCTACCTGGGCTTTGGTGCCGGTCTGGCTGTGTTCATGTTCACCGGCTTTATGAAGAGCGTTCCCATGGAGATCGAGGAAGCGGCCATGATCGACGGCTGCAACCCCATCCAGATCTTCTTCAAGGTCGTGTTCCCCATCCTGAAACCCACCATGATCTCCACCGCCATTCTGGAGACGATGTGGGTGTGGAATGACTACCTGCTGCCCACCCTGGTGCTGGATATCAAGAAGTATCGCACCATCCCCATGGCGATCCAGTATTTCCGCGGCGGCTATGGCCGTGTGGAACTGGCTCCCATGATGGCCTGCATCATCATCGCCATCATCCCCATCATCATCCTGTACATGACCTGCCAGAAATACATCATTGAGGGTGTTGTTGCAGGCGCTGTCAAGGGTTAAGGAGGAGTTCACCATGCGAGCATGCGGCATTCTGATGCCCGTTTTTAGTCTGCCGGGGCCCTTTGGCATCGGCACGCTGGGGGAAGAAGCCTTTTCGTTCGTGGATTTTCTGGCCCGTGCAAAGCAGACCTATTGGCAGATCCTGCCCATTGGCCCCACCGGCTACGGTGACAGCCCCTACCAGAGCTTTTCCGCCTTTGCCGGGAACCCCTACTTTATCGATTTCCGTGTCCTGCACGAGCAGGGCTATCTGACCGCTGATGAGATTCCCGCTGAGGTTCCGGTTGGACCGGTGGACTACGGCGTGCTCTACCAGCAGCGCCCGGTGGTGCTGCAAAAAGCCGCTGACCGTCTGCTGGCTGCAGCCAGCGTGGAGTACAAAGACTTCTGCACGGCACAGAGCTTCTGGCTGGACGATTACGCCCTGTTCATGGCCATCAAGGCCGAACAGGGACAGGCAGGCCTGTGTGACTGGCCGGATGACCTGCGCACCCGCCAGCCCGCTGCCGTAGCCGCTGCCAGGGAGCGTCTGGCCGGGCAGGTGGATTATTTCAAGGCGGTGCAGTTCTTCTTCTACACCCAGTGGAACGCCCTGAAAGCCTATGCCAACGGCAAGGGAATCCAGCTGGTGGGAGATATCCCCATCTACGTCAGCCCGGATTCCAGCGATCTGTGGACGCGGCCGGAGCTTTTTCAGACCGACGGCCAGACCCACCTGACGCAGGTGGCAGGCTGCCCCCCGGATGCCTTTGCGGCAGACGGTCAGCTCTGGGGTAATCCGCTCTACGACTGGCCCCGCCACAAGGCCGAGGATTTTGCCTGGTGGAAGCGCCGGATGCAGCACGCCACTTCGATTTATGATGTCGTGCGCATCGACCACTTCCGTGGTTTTGAGAGCTACTACGCCATCCCTGCCGGAAACAAGACGGCGGCAGGCGGCCACTGGGAAAAGGGGCCGGATCGTGCTTTCATCAATGCCATCCACGAGACCCTGGGTCAGGGCGGCATCATTGCAGAGGATCTGGGATACCTGACCCCAGAGGTCAAGACCATGCTGGCTGCCAGCGGCTATCCGGGCATGAAGATCATGCAGTTTGCCTTTGACAGCCGGGAACCGGGCAACTATCTTCCCTACACCTACCCTCACAACAGCGTGGTCTACACCGGCACCCATGACAATGTGACCACCGAAGGCTGGCGGCAGTCTGCCAGCCCCGAGGATGTCCACTATGCCTGCCGTTACCTGCGCTGCCTGCCCGAGGATCTGACAGAGGCTATGATCTGCGCCTGCCTTGCCAGTGTTTCGGATATGGCCATCATCCCCATGGCCGACTGGCTGCATCTGGGCGCGGAGGCCCGCATCAACACCCCCAGCACCCAGGGAGCCAACTGGCAGTGGCGGCTGGATACCCCGCTTACCAGTCTGCTGGCCGAGCATATTGCCGATCTGACAGCACTGTATGACCGGGCTCCGGCTGCGGCAGACCGCTAAAACGTTCCTTCTTCTTTTCTCCCCATACAAAGACGGCAGGCCCCAGCCCCTCCTTTCCGGAGGAACTGGTGCCCGCCGTCTCTTTTTGCATTATTTTTCAATTTTCACACAACATTTTTTCGCCGCATCCCGCGCAGGACGTTCCTTATATTTCCGCGCAGAACCGTTTCTTTTTTACAAAACGGCCACAGTATCTTCACAATTCTTTCGCATTTTGGGTTTTATCGCTCTCTTGTTGTTTTTGGGCAATTATGCTATAATCCAATTAGCTTCACGTCCGCCTTTGCGCGGATTTTACGAACGAAAGGAGTTTTCCACCATGGAATTTACCTATCAGAGCACGATGCAGCTGCCCGCATCCTATGCGGTTCTCTCCGAAGATGAAATGGTCTACACCGTTGGCGGCGCTTTTGAGCTGAATATCAACGCGCAGGATGTCCTGAATTTCACCGTCAATGTCGGTGTCAATCTGGTACGTATGCTGGGTCAGGCTGCCATCAGCAACACCATTGCCGGTATCATTGACATGCGGAACGATGGTCTGACCACGATGGGAGCCATTGAGCACTACTGGGGCCGCCAGACTCCCGTTGGCAAGACCATGACTGTGGTTGCTGCCGGTTTTGCAGGCGTTTATGTCTACTACTGGGCTAGGTCTGCCATTGAAAGCTTCCTGTCCATTTACAATGACATGCGGAACATCTACAACGAGAGCGAAGCCAAAAATCAGGCACAGGCCGCAGGTACAGTAGCTCTGGCCGCCTGAGTAAATCTTTGAAAGGAGCCTTTTATGGAAAACTTGCGTATGCCTGCATCTTATGCAACGCTTCCGGAAGAAGAGCTGCCGGAGATCTTTGGCGGCGGAGAACTGGGAGATGCATTGGACAGCTTTACGGATAACCTCCACCTGGACGATTTCTTCTTTCAGGGGGGTATCCTCTCCATCTCGATCTCGTTTGTGCCTCTGCTCCTGTTCAATGTTGTTGTTTCCGGCTACCGGTTTGTAGAAAACATTTACAAGAACCTGTCCAACTGGTTCGGTTATCATGATGATACCTTCTCTGCCGTTTCTAATTTCACGGATGAAATGCGCCAGAAACAGCAGCAGCGCGGTATCTGAATCCTTTTCCCTGTAACATGAAAGAGCTTCACGATTCCGGCTTCTGCCGGAACGTGAAGCTCTTTTTGTTTGGCCGGGTCCAGATGCTCAAATGACCCGCAGGGCCCCCTGCTCCCGCAGACGGAGCAGATAGCAGCTGCCCGCACCGAACACCTTTTCTATCGCGTCGTGATATTTTGCAGTCAGCATACCGGGTACAAACGCCTGAATGGTCCCTGCAAAGCCGCCGCCCTGCATCCGCCAGGCTCCCCCCTGCCTCTCCAGCAGAGTCTGACTGAGGGCAAGCGCCACCGAGAGTCCCTGATGCCGTACGTCTGTGGAGCAGTAAACGTTCTGGCACAGGGCAAAAGAGGCGTGTCCGCTTTCCAGAATCAGCTGCAGGAAAGCGTTGAAATCCCCGCTGACCAGGGCATTCCGCTGGGCCAATGCGCGGGCATTCTCCTCAAAATAGTGGACCGCACGCAGAACAGCACGATCCCCGCAGGCCCTGCGCAGGCGTGGCAGAGCCGTCCAGAACTCCTGCTCCTTGACCTGTCCCAATACCTTACTGCACAGACAGGCCGCCACCGATTCCATTTCATGCCGGATGGCCGCAAATTCACCGGTCAGCTCGCTGTGACTGCCCCGGGTATCAGTCACACAGAGGGTCATGCCCGCCGGGAGCAGACCTGCCGTGTGGATCTTTTCTATCCGGGGCTTTTGGGGATCAGCAAAATCCGCAAAGATGACCCCGCCCACGGCACTGGTCAGCTGATCCAACAGGCCGCTGGGTTTTCCAAAATATGTATTTTCCGCATACTGGCAGATCTTCGCCAGCTCCGGCGCCGTCAGACCACAGCCATATTCCCCGTTCAGGATGGCCGCCATCCCCATCTCAAAAGCCGCAGAGCTGGAAAGCCCGCTGCCCCGGAGCACGTCGCTGGCGGTATAGGCATCGAAGCCACCCACCGTCTTTCCCTGTGCCCGGAAACCTTCCGCAATGCCCCGGATCAGACTGGCCGAATGGGTGCTCTCGCCCTGCTGGGGCTCGGCCTCGCTCAGATCAATGACATCCAGCTTGTTGAAGCCCCGGGATTTGACCCGGATAAAACCGTCGTCACTGGGGGATGCCACTGCGACCAGATCCAGCGTCACCGCTGCCGCAAGACCATACCCGTGCTGATGATCGGTGTGGTTGCCGCCCAGCTCCGCCCGGCCCGGAGCCGAGTAGACATGCACCTGCCGCCCGGGGCCATAGTACAGCTCAAACTGTTCCAGCGCGGCGGCATACCGCTGCCGCTGGCGGGCCAGCACCGCCGGTTCTGTGCCATAGAGCGTGCAGAGCGCTTCGTCCCACTGCCCCGCAAGGATCTCCCGTCTGAGTTGTGTACTGGTCGCCATGGCCGTTCCTCCTCCACAAACGTTCTCCGCAAAGTCCGTGCATGAAGGGTCCATGCACTTGGGTTAGCCTTATTGTACTTCATTCCGCCCTCTTTTGCAATTTGAATCCGCAAAAAATCCAATTTCAGCGCGAAAAACAAAGTTTCGGATGTACTTTTGTTGAATTTGCAGATACAGTTATGATATACTGGGAATAAGAATGCGGTCAACTGGAGGAAACGATCATGGCAGATGTCTACAAGCAGTCCTTCAAACAGAATTACACCAATAATATTGAATTATCCATCTTCAACTGTGGTCTGGAACGCTGTGCCCCGGGCCAGACCTGGGGCCCCGGTATCCGGGATCACTACCTGATCCATCTGGTGGTCTCGGGCAAGGGTACTTTTGAAGTGGGCGGCAAGACCTTTGAGGTCGTGCCGGGAGATCTGTTCTTTGCCCGGCCCAGTCAGCTCATCCGCTACTCTGCCGACGAGCAGCAGCCCTGGGAGTACAGCTGGGTCGGCTTCAACGGTGCCTGCGCTCACAAACTGGCGGCACAGCTGCCCTTTACCGACACTGCTCCTGTGCACCACACGCAGGACCCGGAGGGAATGCGGGCAGCCCTGACCAACATCTATTCTTCCCGTGGGTTAGAGCCTCAGGATGAGGCTGCCATGGTGGGGTACCTCTACCTGTTCATCTCTGCCCTGATGAAGGAAACCAGCGAGACGCGCCCCCACAACGCTTCCTCCTCCAATCAATATGTACTGAATGCCATCAAATACATCCAGTTCAACTATTCGCACGACATCTCCATCGACGATGTCGCTAAGAGCGTGGGCGTTTCCCGCAGTCATCTGTACCGGGTGTTTATGCTCAATGTGGGCAAGAGCCCCATCGATTATCTGACCGAATACCGCATCAACGAAGCCTGCAAGCTGCTGAGGGCCGGCAACCTTTCCATTGCAGAGGTTGCCATCTCGGTGGGCTTCTTTGACCAGTTCTATTTTTCCCGGGTCTTCAAGCGTGCCAAGGGGATGCCGCCCAGCAAATACATTGCCGCCCAGAGCGAAAATGCAGATGCCCCCGCTTCGGAAGAATCCTGACCCAATCCCATTCCAAAGGAGAATTTCCATGCCCTTACAAAAAAATCAGGTGCTGACCCTGACCATTGAGCGCCTGTCCAACGATGGCAGCGGCGTTGCTCACAGCCCGGACGGCGAGGCTGTGTTCATACCCGGCACCGCCCCCGGTGACATTGCCGCCATCCGCATCGTTAAAGATTGCGGCCGCTACGCTTTCGGCATTCTGGATGCCATTCAGACTCCCTCGCCTGACCGTATCCCGGTAGATTGTGCAGTGGCCGGCCCCTGCGGTGGCTGCAGCCTGCGGCATCTGGATTATGCCGCTGAACTGCGCGCTAAGGGCGAAAGCGTTACCGATGCTTTCCGCCGCATTGGCGGGCTGGATGTACCCGTGCTGCCGCCCCTCCCCTCCCCCGAGATCGACCGCTACCGCAATAAGGTTCAATTCCCGGTGGGCCGTGATAAGAACGGCAAGCCCTGCATCGGTTTCTACGCCGGACGCACCCACCGCATTGTTCCCTGCCCCGACTGCAAGCTGCAGCCGGATGTGCTGAACAAGATCGGCAATACCCTCTGCGATTTCTTTGCCGCCCACAACATTCAGCCCTACGATGAGCAGACGGGCAATGGGCTGGTGCGTCATGTGTTTCTGCGCCGGGGTGTCCACAGCGGCCAGATCATGGTCTGTCTGGTCTGCACCCGGGCAAAGCTGCCCCACGCAGAGGAGCTTTGCCGCGCACTGACTGCGCAGTTTTCCGATATCGCCACCATCCTGATCAATGTCAACGCCAGAAACACCAATGTGATCCTGGGCAGCGAGACCCACACCCTTTACGGTCCCGGGTTCATCGAGGACACTCTCTGCGGCGTTCCGGTGCAGCTGGGCCCCTTGTCGTTCTATCAGGTCAACACCCTGGCCGCTGAGCAGCTCTATGGCATTGCCGCAGAATATGCTCAGTTGACCCCGGATGACCTGCTGCTGGATCTCTACTGCGGCATGGGCACCATTGGCCTGTCCATGGCAGACCATTGCCGGGAGCTCATCGGCGTGGAGATCGTGCCTGAGGCCATCGAAAGCGCCAAGGCCAATGCAGCCCGCATGGGTGATACCATAGCCGCAAAGAGCCGCTTCTTCTGCGCCGATGCTGGTAAGGCCGCCTCTCAGCTTGCTGCCGAGGGACTGCACCCGGATGTTGTGATGCTGGACCCGCCCCGCAAAGGCTGTGACGAAGCAACCCTTTCCGCTGTCGTCACCATGTCCCCCCGCCGGGTGGTCTATGTCAGCTGCAATCCCTCCACCGCCGCCCGGGATGCCAAGTGGCTGGAAGAGCATGGGTATCGGGCAGAAAAGGTGCAGCCGGTGGACCTTTTCCCGAGGACGAGGCATTGCGAAGCGGTTCTCCTTTTGACCAAACTCAATGTCGAGCGGCACATCGAAGTGGACGTCAGCATGGATGAACTGGATGTGACTGCTGCGGAAAGCAAGGCGACTTACAACGAGATTCGGGAGTATGTATGGGAACACCACCAGTTGAAGGTTTCCAATCTCTATATCGCACAGGTGAAGCAGAAACACGGCATTATTGAGCGAGAGAATTACCATAAAGCGAAAAATGAAAATGCGAAGCAGCCCAAGTGTCCGAAGGAAAAAGAGGATGCAATCGTGGAGGCATTGAAGCATTTTCAGATGATTTGATACGCAATCACCCCAGAGAGAATAGCCACTTGTGCGTTCTCTCTGGGGTGATTTTTGCGTTATGCTACTTCCGGGTAGCGCATATATACATACTCGTAGATTTTCTTCTGGTAGGTCTGGATATCGCTTACATCATAGCTATTGGGAAGTTCTTGCCAAAGGGTATTGCGAATCAGGTTATCCACAATCGCCTTAGTTTCCTGCTTGTCCGTCCAATGGTCGAGTTTGGCAATCTGCTGTTTGATTTTTGTCAACAAGTCCACAGACACCTTCTTGATCGTTTCAATTTCCTGCTTCGTGAGGTTCTCCGAAAACAGCAAATCGTACACTGAAAGTTCCTCATCGCTGGAAAAGCCCTCACGCACATAGCGCTGCTGCTCCGTGTCCAGTGAACTTGCAAGCTCCATCAGATCCATGAAGGTTTTCTCAATGGTTGCCCGGTTCTGCTCTGCATTGTAGGCATCGATAATCTCCTGATAGCGGTCATAATAATCAATGCGCTGCGGGTTTGCAAACAGCATTTTCGCCAGCTGCTGGTTTACCAGTTCATCCAGATCGCGCAGCAAAAGGTTCTTCCGCCGGGTGTGGGCAAACTCCCGGCTCAGCAGGTCAAAATCAATTTTGCTGATGTCAAACTGCCGGGAAGGTACAGCCTCCTGATCCGGCTTTTCCACATGGATGTACTCGTTGACGATGCCGTTGATCTGCACCATCAGGTCCGTGTTATCTGCGTGTTTCCGCTTCTGCTGCAAGCCCTCGTAGATGGCGAGAATTGCGTTTTTCCGGGCGCGCACAGTATCGTCCACATCGTCACGGTCTGCGTAGCGGAACAGCCGCGCCAGCTCAGACGCATAGGTCTGAAAGGTTTTCTTGGTTTCCAATGTCTCGCACATTGCGTTGACCGCATCCTGTACAAGGCTCATCTTTTCAAAGTCCTGTGCGTCCACCAGTTCCTGCAGCCGGAACCCGTGTTCTGCCAGAAAGCCGTCCGTTTTTCCGATGACTGTGCGGATGCGCTGAATCAGCTCCGTTTTGTCCACCGTTGGGTCAATGCCCGCCGGGCTGTTCTTGCTGACCGTATAATCTGCCAGAGCCTTGCGCAGCGCCTTTACGATACCAATATAGTCCACGATCAGGCCGTTGCTCTTGCCCTCCGAAACACGGTTTGCACGAGCAATAGTCTGCATCAGGGTATGGGCTTTCAACGGCTTGTCCAGATACAGACAGGACAGACACTTTACATCAAAGCCCGTCAGCCACATGGCACAGACGAACACCACCCGGAACGGATTCCTGCTGTCCTTGAATTCTTTATCCAGCTCCCGCTTTTCCATTTTGGCACGGTGCGGCAGAATATCCAGTCCCCACTTTCTGAAGGTCTGCACCTCGTTCTGCTCCTGACTGATCACCACTGCCATTTCGGTTTCTTTCATCCATGCCAGTTTGCGGGCAAGTTCCTGTGCTTCCTGCTGGGTCGCTGTGCCCTGCCGGGCTTCCAGCTCCCTGATCTTTGCCCGCCAGTATTCCTGCACATAGTTGTACATCCGCACACAGGTGACCTTATTCAGGCAGACGCACATCGCCTTACCGCTGGTCCAAAGGTCAGAGTAATGCTCCACAAAATCCTTTGCAATGGAGCGCAGCCGTTCATCTGCGGTGAGAATATGGATCTCCTTTGCAAACTCGCGTTCCAGCTTTTCCTCCTGCGAAGGATCAAGGTCGGCAGCTTCAATGGCATCCAGGAGCCGCCCGGTGATCTCCGGCTTGTCCAACTGGGCGATCTTATCCGCACGGTTCTCATAGTACAGCGGCACCGTTGCGCCGTCCTCCACCGCCCGCTTGAAATCATACACCGACAGATACCCGCCAAAGGTGCGCTCGGTGATATGGTCATCCGCCAGCAGCGGCGTACCGGTAAAGCCGATGCGGGATGCCGTGGGCAGCAGGTGCATCATGTTGTCTGCAAAAATGCCGTACTGGCTGCGGTGGGCTTCATCCGACAAAATCAGAATGTCGTGATCCGGGTAGATGGGCGGCTCCTTGGGCAGATTGAACTTTTGGATCAGGGTAAACACAAAGCTGGGGTTGCCCTGCAGCTTTTTTACAAGGTCTGTACCGCTGGATGCAATGAACTGCGAAGCCTTGGTTTTGCCCAGCAGACCGCAGTTTTCAAAGGTATCGCTGATCTGCCGGTTCAGCTCGTCACGGTCGGTCAGTACCACAATGGTGGGCGAGCCTGCAAACTTGCGCCGAATCTTCTGCGCCAGAAAGACCATGGAGTAGCTTTTGCCTGACCCCTGCGTGTGCCAGAACACACCCAGCCTGCCGTCTTTCAGCTTGCGGTTCTCGTAAGCACTGACGGCCTCGTTGACGCCGAGATACTGGTGGTTGCGCGCCAGAATCTTGGTGGTGCGCCCACCGGAATGGTCGTAAAGGATGAAGTTTTCCAGCAGATCGAGGAAGGTCTTTTTCTCGCAGATGCCCCGCAGCATAGTTTCCAGTTCCACGCTGCCTGCATCGCTTTCCTTCAGACGCTTCCACTCGTGGAAAAACTCGTACTTACTGCCAAGTGTGCCCACCTTGGCTTCCAATCCATTGGACAGCATAAGGAAGGCATTGTAATAGAACAGCTGCGGAATGGTATCGAGATAATTTCGGTAATTGTCTATGTAGGCGTTCTGCACATCCACGGTAGGCTTTTTCAGCTCGATGAACAGCAGCGGAATGCCATTGACAAAGCCCACGATGTCCGTTCTGCAGCGGTACAGCTGCGAGTGGATCTTCATTTCTTTTACGGCGAGGAAATGATTGTTTTCCGAGTTTTTGAAGTCGATCACCGCCGCGCTTCGCGTTTCGGTGCGGCCATCCGGCCGCTTGACCGTCACCGGGATGCCATCCCGCAGCAGAAAATACTTTTCCTCATTGATCTGCATCAGGGATGCGGTGGAAACGTGTGCCGTGAATTTCTTCTGCACCTCGTCCAGCTGGTTCGGGGTGAGCCACGGGTTCAGCCGCAAAAGCGCCTGCCGAAAATACCGGGTCAGCAACACTTCCCCATAGCTGGTGCGGCCCAACGTCCCGTCCGGCCCCAGCTTTTCGGAGTTGTAAGCCAGCACGACCTCCCAGCCCAGAACATTTTGCAGCAAGTTGCCTGCACTGTTCTGAACAAGGACATTTTCGGAGTATTCGCGGCTCATAGGATCACCTCATTTTTTCAACTTTTCTTTTAAGCAGAATTCTTCATTGATTTTAATGATTATAATTGCCATCACAATTAAGAATCGCATATAATCATCTCTATGTACCTTTTCATCTAATGAATTAGTCGAGTGAATATATTTATTTCTCAAATCTAGTCCATTTGAAAATTTATGTTTATTAAGCAAATAATCAAGATAATCTTGTTCTGGTCGTGAGAACAATGTATTCTCTACCAGCAACTTATTATTTTTCAGTGCATCCTTCAATGGATCATTTTCTGTTTTTTCATAGGCCAAGCAAAGATATTCATATCTATAAAGTTGAATCAACATTCTCAATCTATCATACTTCAGTTCAATTTTCCCAGCTTCATCTATTCTTATAGTACCTTGACTTAATAAGAAGTCGATTTTTTCTTTCTGAATAGTTTTAAAATCATTATAATATACAGTTTCATTCTCTAGAAGTTTAAAGAAAGAATCATAGGCCTTTCCTATTCTTTCCACATAAGTTAAAAGTGATTGTGATGAAAAGATACTTATATATTCCGATCTAATATTTTCATCATTACAATAGGCATACTTTTGTGTGCTTAGACTTGCAACTTGTGAAAACTCAACGCTTTGAGATGAGAACTCCAGATAATCTCTATCAATTGCTCCATATTTACTGTATAAATCAAATTGCTTTAAAACATGATCTATTTTACTAGAAATCAGTCTGTTTCTTTCCCCAAATGGCGCATCCCTCCTCACTTTCTCATAAACAAACCCCTCCACATTAAACTCATCTTTTAGGTATGTTTCAAAAAACCATTTATAAATATCTTCTATTTCTATTTCTCGCTGGCACAAAATGTTATAATACCCTGTCATTTGAAGAAATGCCATAGTGTTTTTTATACGAAAACTTGTTCCGACTTGGTACTCTCTCAATCCTCTTGTTCCAAACAAAAAGTTTTCAAGACCATACTCAGAGGGTTGCGAAACCAATAGGCATCTGTTAAAAAAATCAGCAAATTCAAACCAGTAGAAATTATTAAGAAGCGTTGCATAATCAAGATTATCTAGTATCCATTTACTGTCATATGAAACTTTTAGCTCATTCTGATCTTCTGATTCATTTTCTATCTTTCCGGTACCATCCATCAGTTTAAAGCCAATTCCTACTCCTGTTCTAAACGATAGGCCAGTTTCAAAAAGTTTTTTTCGCATGATTTCTAGTTTTTTATATGCTTTAAAGCGTGTCATTTCGCTAAGTTTAAGCTTTTCCGGATTCTCTTCTTGCATAATCACAGTCAAATAATTCATATTAGGAGAATCCAATTCGATGTACCTTTGAACTAACCCTTCCTTATCTTCTACTGTTAATTCTTTTGGAATGTAATATAGTTCTTTGTCCTCAGAACGTTCCAAAAACTTATTGACAAAGAATTCTGCATTCTCTGCATCCTTTAAAATGTATTCACGCACCACCTTCCCAAATTTGTATATAATATCTTTTTCTCTCAGTATTCGATCAATTCTAATATTAGCCTTTTCCAGGAATTCAGCAAATTGCAAATCATCAAACTTTTTGTACAATCCTATCTTGCAAACCAGTTCAACAAAATCTTGACGGTACATTATATTAGTTTCGTTATATAATGTTGCCAACTCATTTATATCTTTTGAATTAAGGAAGCAGCCAACAACTCCAAACACTTGATTAGCCTTATTTTGATAATCTGTATATTGAGGATTTGTCCAGTCCTCAAGTCGTATTCCAGTGTCGATATATTTTTTCACATTATAAAGTTCTATAACTTTATTTATATCTGTGTAGCTTTTCCAATTATCATAGTCGTCAAAAACTATCTCGCACTTTTTTAATTCTCCCAGATTAACAACTTCGCCATTTCCATAAAAATCGACACCGAAATACGCATCCATCTATATTACACCTCCACTTCTCCGCTCATCAATTTAGGCAGCAGTCGATTTCTCATATCTACAAGGCTTTTTATCATTTCCGTCCTACAATATATTTCATCAAAAATATCATGGACATTTTTCTGATATTCTGCAAGCACCTCATCTTTAGGCAATATGATTTTCAATTCACGAAACACCGTTTTACTAATTTCCAGATATGTTGAACCGCCTGCCTTTTGTCGAATCTCCTCTACTCGGCTTTTCAAATTAAACAGCAGATACATTTGCAAGTTTTCCCTTTTGGGAATGCACGAAATAAATCCTTGGTTTGTACACACTTCATATTTGCACATTCCAAAGAACCCAACACTCGCTCTACTTGTCATTAAGATAGTTTCTGCCGGCAACATCTTTGCAGAACTATTTTTTAACCCTTCTGGTGTTATCTTCTTTTCCGTGTCCAATAACGCCAGCGAGAAATTTCGCGTAATATCTGTGGGGGTCACCCACAAAATATCACCCTTTTCATAATAGCTTTGAATTTTGGTAGAAGGTGTACCTCCACCAACTGTATCGCATATATCTGCAATACTAGCCACTCGCCACTCCTCCGGTACGCCATCCACAATTTTCGTGTTTTCATACCCCGGAAAGCGCAAATCCACAAACCACTCTTTATAAATCCGCTGGGCTGCTTCTTCCAGCAGTTTGATTTGTTTCTGGTTGTTTTCAATCAGGTCATCGTAAGCGGAGAGAATATTTACTATTTCAGTTTGTATATTTATACTGGGCAAAGGGATATCTAGGTTATCCAACATTCTAACAGTTAAAAACTTCGTTGTCGAACCGCTTGACATTGTTTTTAGTAATCGTAATTGCTGATTTAGTGCATAACAAAGATACCTTATATTTAGCTCTTCTTCATTAGCACTCTCAATTATGTATGTTCTTTGATAAGCATTAAACTTGCCTTTATAGTACTTCGCCGTATAATTTCCACTTGCATTATTCCCTGCAAGCAAAACGGCTTCTGTATCATATGCCCATACATCAATCGATAATGTATTTGGGTCACAAGTAAAAAATGGATATCTTCCACCTATAACTGCAGCGTTAGAATCCAGTTTTCCCGTTTTGATGATAGCAATCTTCCCTAATTTTGCAATTTTCCACTTCACACCCCCATCTCCTCCAGATTCTTCGAGATGGTTTCCATCAGGCGGTTGGACTCTGCCTGCAATTCCAGCAGCTCCTTGTGGATTTCCTTCATCCGCTGGGCAAAATCCACGCCGTCATCCTCCACGGGTGCAACGCCCACATAGGCACCGGGCGTCAGGGATGCGCCTTTCTCGTTGAGGATGGTGTCTCGGCTTGCCACCTTGCACAGACCGGGAATGTCCTGATAAACGCCCTCGCCAAACTTTTCGATGAGCCAGACTGCCTCCTTGGCAACGGTCATTTTCTCGTTGAGGGCTTCCAGCACCTTGTCGAACTTTTCCTGCGTAGCTTTGCGCTCTTTACGGGGTGCTGCCTCCACAGCGGCTTTTACTTCTTCCCGCTTGGCCTGCACGTTTTGTTCCAGTGCGGCCTGAATCTCTGCAAAGGGGCGGTCGTCTGCCAGCTCTGCGTGATACTCCGCCAGAAGCACCTTGTACTTGTCCTCTTCACCGCGATAGAGCCAGACAATGGCGTTGAGGTTCTTCAGCTGCCAGTCGCTCCACTCGTTCTGGGTGCGGTCCACCACGGTATAATAGTTGCGGGCGTCGATGAACAATACGGTGTCCAGCAGATGTTCCGGTTTGCCCTTATCCAGAAACCACAGCGAACAGGGCAGGCTCTTGGTATAGAAGAAGTTGTTGCCCACGCTCATCATCACGTCCACATGGCCGGTCTGGATAAGTTTTTCACGGATGTCCTTGTCTTTGCCCTGACTGTCGGTAGCCGAGGACGCCATCACAAAACCCGCGCGGCCGTGCTCGTTCAGGTAGGAGTAGAAATAGGACACCCACAGATAGTTTGCGTTGCCGATTTCCTTGGCCTTGTTCACGCCGGGCAGGCCAAACGGCAGCCGCCCGGCACTCTGCGCCGACTCCGACTTGACCTTGTCCACGTTAAACGGCGGATTTGCCATCACATAGTCGCAGCAGCCGTTCAGGTTGTGGGCATCGTGATAGAAGGTATTGGCTTCATCGCCGGACTTGATCACGCCGGTCAGGCCATGCACGGCCATGTTCATCAGGCAGAGTTTGGCGTTGTACTCCACCTTTTCCTGTCCGTAGAAAGTCATGGTGTTGTTGGCGATCATGCCCGCATGGTTTACAAAGTCGCCGGTCTGCACAAACATACCGCCGCTGCCGCAAGCCGGGTCCAGCAGAACACCGTGGGCAGGCTCCAGCACATTGACGATCATCTTCACCAGCGATTTCGGCGTAAAGAACACGCCGTCATCCTGTGCCACGTTCTTGGCAAACTTATTCAAAAAGTACTCGTAGATACGGCCGATCACATCGCCGCCCACATCGTCCAACGCATCATTGTTGAAGATGCGCAGCAGTTCCCCCAGCAGTTCATCCGAGAAGATGGTGTAGTCCTTCGGCAGAACGCCCTGCAGCTGCTCGCTCTGCTGCTCCACCAGTTCCATGGCGTTGTTCACCACTTCGCCCAGACTGTTCAGAGGATTGCCCTCAATGCCGGTCAGCCCCTGCTCCGGGATGTTGGCGGGCAAATTGACTAAGTAATTGTACTGCGCCTCCTTGGGCAGAAACAGTGCACTCTTTTCGGCAAAGTCGCTTTGCTCCACCGGCAGCACCCGGCCACCGCGCATGGGACGGTCTTTCAGAATCTCCCGCTCCACCAGTTTGAAGCGGCTGTACGCATACCGCAGAAAAATCAGTCCCAGTACCGGCATACAGTATTGGTTCGAGGTGAGTTTAGAGCCTGCACGCAGCAGATCTGCCGACTCCCACAGGTCAGCTTCCAGTTTTTTGACGTTCACATTATTTGCCACGAGGGGGTTCCTCCTGTTGTTTGGATTTTCATTTTCTATTGTATCACATTTTTCTGCAATGTTCATCTTTAATCATCGCTATTTTCTTTTTTGACCGGAAAAAGTTGTTTACCAATGGCTGACAATGTGTTAGAACCATATACTTTCTCATTTGGAGACGCTAATCCTGCATTCATCGGATGCAGTTTAAGGGTTTGGGTGTCCCCAACAAGTATTTTGCAACGCAAATGGTGTTTGTATAGACAGACACATTGCTTGCAAATGCAGACGTTGTATATACGTCTGCCCCGCGGATGCTATGAAACCTCTCAACGTGCTTTCCAAAATTGAAAATCATTTTGCAATCAGGACCGTCCGTTTTCAAGTTCAACTTGAAGTGGACGGTTATTTTTCTGCTCGGGAAGTTTTTGCATTTGCATCTGCAGCAAGCAGGTATTCAGCACAAGAATACGCTAGTTCCGCACCTTAACGGACGCTGAATAAGCAAATTTCTTGTAGAAAAAATCGTTTCCGAAAAATCGTCGTTGATTCATTCAATATTGTACAAAACCGGAACTATTACTTCCGGTTTTGAAGGTAAAAAGCGGAAGTATCACTTCCTAAAAATTTGAACGTTATTATGATATGCTCTATCCAGAGCATTTTCCAAGAAGCGGAAGCATCCCTTCCGTTTTCTCCTTGGGATCCTCCTGAAATCCACTGAAAACCGGAAGGAATGCTTCCTAAAAATTTCTTCTTGGTTATGGTATGCTTTCTACAAACCTTCATCGAACCTTGAGAACCAAATGACCGTCCGCATGGAATACCCGGCGATGATCTCACAAGAGCGAGCCGGAAGACGCCGCCGGAAGGGGGCAGGAAATCCATGCGGGGATAACGGCTGAACTACCAATATATTTTTGAAAGGAGATTTTGCCTATGAAGAAAAACAAGTTTGAATTTATCATTGATTCCGAATTTCAATCTCAGATTCCTGCATTGACCGATGAAGAATTTCAGCAACTGAAAGAAAACATCCTTTCAGAGGGCGAAGTCCTGTCTCCCCTGATCGTCTGGGGCAACATTCTTGTTGATGGTCATAATCGTTATAAGATTCTCCAGCAGCACCCGGAAATTCCTTATACCACCCGTTCGATTTCCTGCACCTGCGAAACCCGTGAAGATGTTCTGGCATGGATCTGCAAACATCAGCTGGGTCGTCGGAATCTGACACCCGAGCAGAAAAAGTTTCTGATTGGAAAGCAGTATCACTCTGAAAAATCCACTCGTGGGGGAAACCATGGCAATCAGTACACGCAGGTGGCAAACTGTCAAATTGACAATTTGCCATCGGTAGAAAACACGACCGAACGAATCGCCAAAGAAAATAATGTAAGTCCCTCTTTTGTAATTCGTGCCGAGCAGTTCATGAAAACCGTTGAGCTGATGGAAAAATACTGCCCCGGCATTCAGGAAGAAATCTTATCCGGCAAACTTAAGCTATCCCAGCGAGAGGCTACCATTATCCGTGGAACTCCCACAGAAGCATTGCCCACCGTGGTATCAACATGGCGAGAGGAAAAGCTGAACGGTAAACCAGACGATAGTGCAGACACCTATGAGAATTTAGAATTACTTTCCAAGGTCACCGAACGCAATTTCTCTAGTGCTGCCACATCGAAGATCCAAACGGCTGATCCGCTCTCGGAGAATCGACCTTTTATTTCATCGAGTAAGCGCAGCACCGAACTCCAGACCATTCGTGAGCTAGGAGAAAAGATGGCAACGGTTGATCATGTCGCCGATGCCGAAGGAATGTTCAGTGAAATCAACAGTGCCTCTGATAGCTTTATTTTCCGTCTCGAACAATGCTTTGCTCTGTATCCCGACTTTCTGACAAATGTAGAGATTGAAGCAAAAGTTATTGCGGCTTTGCAAAAGGCAGAAAGCTATATTGTGCATCTGAAAGAGCAGCATCGGCAGCATCTTCTGGAGACTACCAACCGCCAGTAAAATGCTTTCCCAAAATTTGTTTGATGAAAAAACACTGGAGGTGAATTTTATTTCCAACTACCTGACTGTCACTACACCTTTGCCGCAATATCTGCCCTATCCCCGCTTCCTGCTGGATACCGACTTGAGCCACACAGCGAAGTTGCTCTACACCCTGCTGCTTGACCGGGCAACTCTTTCTCAAAAGAACAACTGGATGGATGAGCGCGGCTTCGTCTATGTGATTTTCCCTCTTTCATCATTGAGCGATGCTCTACGATGCAGCACCATGAGCATTAAACGTGCGTTGCGTTCACTGGAAGATGCCGATTTGATCGAGCGCAGGAGAGGTCACATTGCTGTTCCCAACAATATCTTTGTAAAAGTCCCGACAGAACAAAAATGTTCCTCTGCATGGAACGATTCTGCTCCATGTGATGGAACAGAAATGATATCTTCCATGGAACAAAAGTGTTCCACTAACCAACGTTATAAGAACAACCTGAAAGATAGCCACCTGATAAAAACAACAGCCGCCCCTTTAACCTTTGGAGAATATCACAATGTCTTTCTGACGGAAAAAGAGTATAAGCAACTCAAAGCCGATTTCTTCGGGCTGGACAGCCTGATCGAACAGCTTTCAGCTTATATCCAGTCCACAGGTAAGAAGTACGCCGACCATGCTACCACCCTGCGTATCTGGGCAAAGCGGCAGAAAACAGAACGAAAATCGACGCCGGGCATCCCGGACTACACCTTCAAGGAAGGAGAAAGCCTATAAAGACGATCAAAAAAGTTCTGGAACAATCCGTTTCCAGTATTCCCGAAAATGCAGCGGACTATCCCGGTGAGAATGGCCTGCTCTATTGCGGCAAGTGCAGAACCCCAAAAGAAGCCTTCTTTGCCAAGGGTCTTGTCCTGATGGGGAAGAACAAGCATCCGGTAGAATGTGCCTGCCATAAAGCCGAACGGGAGCAGCAGGAAGCAGCTATTAAGGCGCAGAAACACCTCGACCTTGTGCGGCGGCTGAAAGCAGACGGCTTTTCTGATTCCGCTCTGCTGGACTGGACATTTGCAAACGACAACGGACGCAGCCCACAGATGCACCATGCACACCGCTATGTAGAGCAGTGGCAGACCATGCGCTCAGAGAACATTGGGCTTCTGTTCTGGGGCGGTGTCGGCACAGGCAAGAGTTTCCTTGCCGGGTGTATTGCGAACGCTCCGATAGCTCAGGAAGTGCCTGTGCGCATGACGAACTTCGCACACATCCTGAACGAGCTGAACAACAGCTTTTCCGGGCGGAATGAGGTGGTAGACAGGTTGTGCCGCTATCCACTTCTCATCATTGATGATTTTGGCATGGAGCGCAGCACAGAGTATGCGCTGGAACAAATCTACAACATTGTAGACAGTCGCTACCGCAGCCGAAAGCCTTTGATCGTCACGACCAACCTGACACTGGACGAGATCCGGCATCCGCAGGATACCGCGCATGCCCGAATCTATGACCGCCTGTTAGAAATGTGCGTTCCGATTTCATGCATTGGCGTAAGTTTCCGCAAAGAAACCGCACAGGAGAAGCTGGAACGGCTGAAAGAATTGATTGGATGAGTTTGAAAGGAAGTTTGATAAAATCGCTGGTACACACTGTCCAGCTACAAGGAAATAGAGCCGCCTATTGAAAAAATATCCTGCTAGCGAAAAAGATATCTTTCCTGTTTCCGCCTGCACATCCAACTTTGATGAATGGAGTGCCTTGGCGAGCTTTCTGGCCGATATGATCGAAAAATATGCAGAAATTTTAATCCCAGAAATCGAAACCGGGCAAATTGCTGTTGATGAACTTCTTGCAGCATGATATAATGTTCTTGTAATTGCTGTCCAAACACATGGTGAGATTCTCTCACCATGTTCCATATTTTGAACGAGGTACGAAAATGAATCGTCCAGATGACTCTCCTAAAAATTCCATCCTCATTTACACCACGGAAGATGGACTGACCAAAATCGATACTACCTTTGACGGTGACACTGTCTGGCTTTCCATTGACCAGATGGCTGAGTTGTTCCAACGTGACAAATCCACAATTTCCCGTCACATCAAAAACATTTTTGCAGAGGGTGAGCTTGAACGAGATTCAGTTGTTGCAAAATTTGCAACAACTGCCGCAGACGGAAAGACCTATCAGGTCGAATTCTACAATCTTGACGTCATTATTTCTGTTGGTTATCGTGTCAAATCCAAACGAGGCACACAGTTCCGTATCTGGGCAACTGGCATCCTGAAGGAATATATGCGCAAGGGATTTGCGCTGGATGACGAACGCCTGAAAAATCTGGGCGGCGGTGGATATTTCAAAGAGCTGTTAGAACGCATCCGTGACATCCGTGCTTCCGAAAAAGTGTTTTATCGTCAGGTTCTGGAAATCTATGCAACCAGCATTGACTACGACCCAAAAGCAGAAATCTCCGTCCAGTTCTTCAAAAAAGTCCAGAATAAAATTCATTATGCCATCCACGGTCAGACTGCCGCCGAGGTCATTTACAACCGTGCAGATGCCGAAAAGGAATTTATGGGTCTGACTACTTTTGCAGGAAATCAGCCCACCTTACGAGAAGCTACCATTGCCAAAAACTATCTGAACGAGAAAGAGCTTCGCGCCATGGGACAGCTTGTTTCCGGTTATCTGGATTTCGCAGAGCGTCAGGCAGAGCGCGAACAGCCCATGACCATGCAGGATTGGGCCAATCACCTTGACCGCATTCTGACAATGAGCGGTGAGCAGTTGCTTGTCGGAAACGGCACTGTGACGCACAAGCAGGCCGTGGACAAAGCCACCACTGAATATCGGAAATACAAGGCTAAAACGCTCAGCGACGTGGAACAAGACTACCTGGATTCCATCCAGTTCTTAGAGCAGAAAATCGACAAGAAATAACGGTAGCCGTGAGGATTTCTTATGTCACAGGGAAAGACAAAAGTTTATATTTACACTCGTGTATCTACCACCATGCAAATCGATGACTATTCGCTGGATGCACAGAAAGCTCGCATGAAAGCCTATGCAGACTTCAACAATTACCAGATCGTTGGCGAATATGAGGATGCAGGCAAATCGGGAAAATCTATTGAAGGCCGTGCTTCCTTTTGCAAGATGATGGATGACATCAAATCCGGCAAGGATGGTGTTGCCTATGTGCTGGTGTTCAAGCTCTCCCGGTTTGGCCGCAATACTGCCGATGTACTGTCTACCTTGCAGGTAATGCAGGATTTTGGTGTGAACCTGATTTGCGTGGAGGACGGCATTGATTCTTCTAAAGACGCTGGCAAACTGATGATCTCCGTTCTGTCCGCTGTCGCTGAAATCGAACGTGAGAACATCCGTGTCCAAACCATGGAAGGCCGCATTCAGAAGGCACGGGAAGGTCGCTGGAACGGCGGTTTTGCGCCTTATGGCTATCGTTTGGTTGACGGTGTGCTGCAAATCAATGAGGATGAATCCCCTGCCATTCGCACGATTTTTGAGCAATATGTAAACACGGACACAGGTGCAAATGGTCTTTCCAAATATCTGGAGACCCACGGCTTTCAGAAACTTGCTCGTCAAAATGGCACCTCTCCCCTTTTCAGTGCAACATTGATTCGTGCCATCCTGAAGAACCCCGTCTACTGCGGAAAAATCGCCTTTGGTCGCCGCAAACTCGAAAAGATCCACGGCACCCGGAACGAATATCATCAGGTTCCACAGGAGAATTATTTGCTGGTGGACGGCCTGCACAAGGGCATCGTATCAGAAGAATTGTGGAACGCCGCACAGGTCAAGCTGTTGGCGCAGTCTAAACGATACGAACCAGTCAACCGCAGCAAGACGGAACAGGCGCATTTATTATCCGCCCTTATCAAGTGCCCCATTTGCGGTGCTGGAATGTACAGCAACAAATGCACCAAACGAAAGAAAGATGGCACACCCTATAAATCTTTCTCTTATTACAGTTGCAAGCATCGCAAGATGCAGCGTGGGCAAAAATGCGATTTCAACAAGCAAATTCAGGAAGAAGTTCTGGACAACGCCGTGGTGGAGGTTATCATCAAACTGGTCAGCAATCCAAAGTTTGCCGCCATGATGCAGGAAAAGATCAACAGCAAAGTAGACACCACTGCCATTGAACAGGAAATCGCAGCCGCCGAAAAGCAACTGCGCCAGTATTACTCCGTCAAATCCAAACTCATGGATGAAATCGACACCCTTGACCCGGATGACCGGCACTACATCATGCGCAAATCCGACCTTGACGAACGGCTCTACAAGATGTACGATAAAATCGAGGGTACCGAGAATCAGCTTGTGACGGCTCGTGCCAAGAAACAGGCCATCGAAGCAGACAAAATCACCGGCGACAACATTTACAAGGTTCTCGTCTGCTTTGAAAAGCTCTACAATGTGATGAATCCTGTCGAACGCAAAAAGCTGATGGAGCACCTGATTTCCGAAATTCAGATCTACCCGGAGCGTCAGCCCAACGGCCAGTGGCTCAAGTCCATCAAATTCCGACTGCCTATCATCGAAAATGGCGCGGATTTGTGTTTGGACAATGGAAGTCACGTGGAGGTTGTGAGTTGTTATACCAAAACGATGTAACAAACGCAACCCTCAAGCCATTGCGAATGTATCACGGCATTAACCCGCATAAATCCTTGATTTCTAGCACTTTCAAGGTTTGAGGAGCAGTAATTTTCCACCTTTGAACCGGCTCCAGATCAGCCAGAATAATCTTCACCGTCTCATAGAACTGCGAACAAGAAAACCGCCCTGCCGTATTGCTGCGACAGAGCGGTTTTCTGCTGTATGGACTCGAAGGGAGTCGAACCCTCGACCTTTCGGATGCGAACCGAACGCTCATCCCAACTGAGCTACGAGCCCTCAACTGTCCTCTGACCACTAGAGCCAGAGGACATCGTTCATTTTGACTTTATTATTTTACTGCTTCTGGAATCATTTGTCAAGAGTTTCTACCTTCCGGCGAAGCAGACTCATGGGGGGCAGCTCCGGGGTGGGGATGGTGTACTTTTCCATGGCGTGGGGGGTGGATTCCACGCTCTCCCCTGCCTCGTTTTTGATCCACTCCGGGTGCAGCGGGATGCTGCGGCCATCCGGGCAGAGCACCTCCAGCGTGTCCCCAAGGCTCCATTTGCCACGCTGCTGGCAGGAGGCAACACCATTCTCCCAGCTTTCCACAGTGCCCACAAACTCCCACTCACGGATATAAGTAGCGCTGTCGGTTGCCTGACGGGCCTGCTCGCGGCCAAAGTAGAAGCCCGGGGAGTAGTGCCGGTGGCTGGTACGGGTCAGCTCGGCCAGAACGTCATCGCTCAACTCGAAGTTATCGTTGAGCGGGTCGGCCAGATACTGATCCAGAGCCTTGCGGTAGGCGGCGGTGACGCTGGCGACATAGTAGAACGTCTTGGCGCGGCCCTCGATCTTCAGGCTGTCCACACCTGCCTTGCAGATGAGGTCGATGAAGGGAGCGGTGCACAGATCGTTTGCATTGAGGATATAGCTGCCGTTCTCATTTTCGCCGATCTCATACAGCTGGCCCGGGCGGGTCTCCTCGCTCAGGTAATACTTCCAGCGGCAGGGCTGGGCGCACTGGCCCCGGTTTGCATCCCGGCCTGCCATGTAATTGGAAAGCAGGCACCGGCCCGAAATGCTCATGCACATGGCTCCGTGGACAAACGCCTCGATCTCCAGCTCCGGCGGGGTCTTATCGCGCAGGGTGGCGATATCCTGCAGGCTCATCTCACGAGCAAGCACCACACGCTTTGCACCCATGTTGTAAGCGGCACGCGCAGCGGCCCAGTTGGTGATGCCGGTCTGGGTGGACATGTGGACATCGATCTCCGGGGCGAACTGCTTACAGGCTTCCAGCACGCCCAGATCGGCCACGATAAAGGCATCCACACCGGCGGTGGCAGCAGCCTTGATGGCTTCGGGCAGGCGGTCAGCTTCCTCATTGGTGGGCAGCGTGTTCATGGTCAGATAGACCTTGCGGCCGCGGGCATGGGCATAGATCACGCCCTCGGCCAGCTGCTCCGGCGTAAAATTGGCAGGAGCCGACCGCATACCGAACTCCGGCAGGCTGCAATAAACAGCGTCTGCTCCATAGTTGATGGCATAACGCAGGCGTTCCAAGTCGCCTGCCGGGGCCAGCAGTTCCGGGATCTGTAACATAAAATCGTCCTCTCTTTTTAACACCCTCTCTGTCAACGCTGACGCGATGCCGCCTCATCGGATCGGTTTCTGCAAACCTGACTCCGGAGCCGCAGTTGGCTCGCCCCTTGGGAGAGCTTTCAGCATAGCGGACTGAGAGGGACTTACTTCTTCAAACTCTGATTGACTTCAGCCGCTTTCCGGCAGTTGGCCTGATGTTCAGCATAGGTCCTGGCGTAATAGTAGTGGCCGGAAAGGTCCGTAACAAAGAAATAGCAGTCCCTGACTTCCTCATCACACTGAGGTGCCAGAGCAGCCTGGATCGCGGCAAGGCCCGGGTTCGAGATGGGCCCGGCGGGCAGGCCGGTGCAGGTGTAGGTATCGTAGGCATTCCGGATGTTCTCGGGGATATCCTCCCAGCCGCCATAATACGGAGCCACCCAGTTCCAGAGGTAGTTGTTGTCCTCATCGCTCTGGACATAGCTGGAGGTGTTGCTCTGGAGCTTGGGGTAAGGCGAACCCTCGGCCAGACGGTTGCGGAATACCTGCGCCACATTGGAATCCTGATCGTTGCCCGCTTCCTCCTGCACAAAAGAGGCCAGTGTGATAACCTCGGGCAGGGTCAGCTCCTGCTTTTTCAGTTCCCTGTACATCTCAGCTGTGAACTGTTTATCGAAGTGTGCATAGAACGTTGCAACATAATGATGCACGGTATCGTCCGTCAAAAACTCATAGGTATCCGGAAAGAGGTAGCCCTCACACTTCATAAAGCGATTGGGGGCATCGGCATCGTCCGGGACATACTGCCAGAAGGTGTACTCGCTGAAATCTCCGGTGTTGGCTTCTTCCAAAAACTCCTCGGCAGTACACAGACCGGCTTCCTCCATTTTCCGGGCAATGGCAATGGCGGTGGTTCCCTCCGGGAAGGTCAGCCGCACCGAATCCGCCTTGGCATACGTGGACAGCTCTGCGATCAGGCCATCGTAGGAATATCCGCCGGTTTGCAGCGTAAAATCACCATACTGCAGTTTTCCGGCGGCACCCTTGTGCCCCACATACCAGCGGAACAGATAGGCCGAACGGATCACTCCAGCCTCCTTCAGCTCCTTTGCGATGGCAGCAACGCCGCTGCCCTGGGGGATGCTGACGGTCACCTCTGCACCCGGCTTTCCTCCATTGCCGTTGATCTCGTTATACGCAAACACACCTGCTGCACCGACTGTCAGTACCAGCAGCAACAGCACGACCAACAGGATCTTCAGCACACTGCCTTTTTTCTTTTTCTGGTGTTTCTCTGCCATATCCACGTTCCTTTCAATCCATCATCAGGCGCATGTAGCTCTCCGAAACATCAAAAGGTTCTCCTTCAAAACGGATGAGGCCATACTCCTGCCGGGTTCCCTCGCCCAGGAACAGATTCTGGGCAGCTCCCACCGTGATGACAGCCTTTTCCACAATGACCTCTTTCTCCCGGGCGGCTTCCATCAGCACCTCGGCAGCACGGTCATTTTCCGCCATCATCTCCACAAAGTAAAGGGTATCCTCCCTGCGGAAATAGATGCCGTAGCCCTGCTCACTGGATACGATGGTCGCGCCACGGGAATACAGGTCCCGCAGAACTTCCCCCATCTGCTCCGGCGGCAGCTGAACGGTGTCGGGCCAGTATTTTGCCCGCAGCTCGCAGAGTTTTTTCGCCGTCACGGAATCGAATTCCGCCTGGCTCCACAGGTTGCGCTCCACCTCCCGGGGCAGGCAGCGCAGGGCAAAGGCTTTCTGGAAGCCTTTATCCTGCAGCAGCGTTGATTGTTCCGGGCTGGTGGGCACTGCCACCACAAAGCCTGCGCCCCGCAGTTTCTGCTGGGCACACAGGGTATCCACCAGGCCCGCAAGGAGCAGGCTGCCCTGCCCGCACAGACCGAACAGATAGCTGCCCGGGCGGCCCTGCAGGGTCACCGGCACAGCCAGTGCCACAGCCTCAATGTGGTCGTTTTCCTCCGCGACGTAGACATTCTGCACCCCGGCAAAGCGCTCCACAGCGCCACGGACAAACTCCTCCGTGTCGCCGCGCTGGGCCTGCCACAGGGCCAGCACCTCCGCCCAATCGGACGGCTGCATCAAACGGTACATGATATAGGATGCCTCCTTTTGTTTCAAATAACAGCGAGAGCAAGAGTTCTGACCTCTTCCTGAATATCCTCAATGCTCCGCATCTTCTCCCCTGCCGTGCAGTGGACGGTATCCCAGCCGAGGTGAGCGGCGCAGTATTCTGCCGCCCGGCGGCTGCGGGCCAGATATTCGGTGTCCTTTTCATGGACATCCTTCCTGGTCTCGTCGCCATGGTAGCGGGCAGTCATCAGCCGCTGGCTCACCGCCGGGTCAACCTGCAGATAGATCACCTTATCCGGTGCAGGCAGGCCCAGCAGGTGGTATTCATAGTCAAAAAGCCACTGCAGGAATGTGTCCCACTGCTCCGGCGGGAGCTTCGAGCACTGATGCACGGCATTGGAGGTGGTGTAGCGGTCAGCGATCAGGATGCCGCCTTCCTCGTAGAACTTGCCCCAATCCGACTTATACCCCGCATAGCGGTCCACCGCATAAAAGCTGGATGCCGCGTAGGCGTTGACATCGTCAGGCTTGTCACCAAACTGCCCGGCCAGATACATCTTGACCAGCGCACTGGAATCACTGTCATAATCCGGGAAGGTGATCTCTCTTACCAGATGATCCGTCACCGTCAGGTGCTTTGCAAGCAGTTTGGCCTGCGTGCCCTTGCCGCTGCCGTCCAGCCCTTCCAGAACGATCAGCTTGCCTTTGCTCATACACCAGCCTCCTGCTTGATGGCCTCATACTTTGCGCGGACTTCGGCAGTTCTGCCGCAGCACATCCTGCCTTCGGGGCAGGGGCCGCTGACACAGGCCGGGCCGGCCTTGGCAAAGATATGGGGTGCCACCGGGTAGACCAGCCGGAACATCTCCTCAGCCAGCTGACGGATCTCCCACTGAGCGCGGGAGCAGCAGCGCAGATGGAAGAAATTCTGCAGACTGCGGGCGTTCATGGTCACGACCATCTTCGTCTCGCAGGCGTTGGGCAGCACGAAGCGGGCATCCTCGTTGGCCTGTTTGGAGGCCTTGGCGCGGGCCTGCTTTTCGGGCATCCCCTCTGCCATCAGGCGGGCAGTGTGGCCGTCCTCCAGCTTTTTTGCAAGGTCCAGGTAGCGCTTCGCATCCTCATCCATGCTCTCAAGAAAGGCTGCCTTTGCCTCAGGGATGGCCTCGATCTCCGGCGGGATGACATAGTGGAAGTCGTCCAGCCGGACATACCGCTGGCTCTGGACACTGAAGGATGCGATGCGGTGCCGGGTGATCTGGGCCAGCAGGGTGCGGCTCACACCCTCAATGCCAAAGGTGAAGCTGGCATGTTCAATGGGGCTGGCATGGCCCAGGTCGCTGAGCATGGTCAGGAACTTGGCCGTTTTCTCCTCAGTCAGGCCGTCCAGCAGGTCGGTGATATGGGCATCGGAGTAGCAGAGCTTGGCCGCTGCCGCCACCACCTTTTCCGGTTCCGGGGTATGTGCGATCAATCGAACGGTCATCATAGTTTTCTCATTCCTCCGTAATTTTCGTCAGCGGCGCAAAATTTGCCATGGTTTTCTTCACGCCGACCTTTTCAAAGTTGATCTCCACAATCTGGTCTCCGGCAGCGGCCTTGACCGCCAGCACCCTGCCCCGGCCAAAGACCTTGTGCTCCACAATGTCGCCCACCTCGTAATGCTTTGGGCCGGTGGATGCCGGGCGGGAAGCTGCCGGGCTCCCCGGAAAGCTCACGGGTTTGGACGCTGCCTTGGGGGCCGCGGGGCGGCCATAGCCCACACCAAAACCGGAGGAACCGGACGTGCGCGGGGCGCTGCTTCCGCTGCCAAACCCGGAAGCACTGCTGCCACGGCCTGCATAACCGGAGCCGAAGCCGCCGCGCTCAGAGGCATTGTATTCCCGGTTGAGATAGCTGCCGCCGGTGCGGCCGCCGAAGCTGCTGGAATTGCGGCCCCAGCCGGACGCGCCGGAGTAGCCCGAGGCCCCGCCGGGAACGGTATCACTGTAACTGGAACCCCAGCCCATGGAAGAACGGCGTTCCAACGCCGGGCTGCGGGTCTCTTCTATATACTCAGGCTCGATCTCGCGCAGAAAGCGGCTGGGTTCGTTGCGCTGGGTGCGGCCGTAGAGCATCCGGGAGACGCTGTTGGAGATATACAGCTCTTTCTTGGCGCGGGTGATGCCGACATAGGCCAGGCGGCGCTCTTCCTCCAGATCTGCCTCGGAGTATTTGCTCATCTCGCTGGGGAACACGCCCTCCTCCATGCCGATGAGGAACACATAGGGAAATTCCAGACCCTTTGCGGAGTGAATGGTCATCAGAACCACCTGGTCAGCGCTCTCGTTGTAGCTGTCAATGTCGCTGATAAGGGCGATATCTTCCAGATAGCCTTCCAGTGAGGCATCCTCTCCGTGCTGGTCGCAGTAATTCTTGACGTTGTTGACCAACTGGCCCAGGTTCTGCAGGCGATCTGCCGCATCCTCATGGCCCTTGGCCGCTTCGGCTTCCAGCATGGCCTTGTAGCCGGTCACCTCAATGACATCCCGGGCAAATTCGTCCAGTGTCCTGGTTTCCAGAGACTCCTGCAGTTTTTCATAGATCTGCCAGAATTTCAGCAGCGGCATGATGGCACGGCTGAGTTTGGCGTATGCATCCGCGTGAGAGATGACTTCCAGCATACTGATGCCCTGCTGGGCGGCGAGGTCAGCGATCACATCAACGGTGGTATTGCCGATCTTCCGGGCAGGCTCGTTGATGATGCGGCGCAGGCGTACATCATCCCGGGCGTTCGCCACAATGGACATATAGGAGTGGATGTCCTTGACCTCTTTGCGGTCATTGAAGCGCTGGCCGCCCACGATCTTATGGGGAATGCCCGCGCGGGTAAAGTAGCTTTCGATGGGGGCCGACTGGGCATTCATGCGGTAGAGCACCGCATGGTCCGCCAGATGCCCGCCCTCCTTCAGGTGCTCACCGATGACATCCGCAATGTGCATGGCTTCGTCCTGCTCATTCTCGGCAGTGTAGACCTGCACCTTGTCGCCCTCGTCGTTCCGGGTCCACAGGGTCTTGCCCTTGCGCTCGGTGTTGTGCTGGATGACGCAGTTGGCAGCATTCAGGATGTTGGAGGTGGAACGGTAATTCTGCTCCAGACGGATGGTCTTGGTGCCGGGGAAGATGCGCTCAAAGTTCAGAATGTTCTCAATGGTGGCACCACGGAAACGGTAGATGCTCTGGTCATCGTCACCGACAACGCAGATGTTCTTTTCCGGGCCGGTGAGCAGGCTGACTAGCCGGAACTGGGCCACGCTGGTATCCTGATACTCGTCCACCAGCAGGTAGCGGTACTTGTTCTGGTAGAACTCCCGCACATCCTCGTGCTCCGCCAGCAGCTGCACGGTCTGGTAGATCAGGTCGTCGAAGTCGAAGGCTCCTGCCTCCCTGAGCTTTTTTTCGTAGGCGGCGTAGACTTTGGCGGCAATGGCTCCCTTGGTGTCCCGGGCCGGGGTGCGCAGCGCCTCCTCCGGGCTGACCAGCTGATCCTTCCAGCGGCTCATCTGGTTGATGGCGCTCTTGATCGGGAAGAACTTATCGTCGATGCTCAGTTCCTTATAAACCGCCTTCATCACGCGCTGGGAGTCATCGGTATCATAGATGGTAAAGCTGCGTGGGTAGCCAATGGATTCTGCCCAGCGGCGCAGAATGCGCACACAGGCCGAGTGGAAGGTGGAGGCAAACACCTCGTCCCCTTCTTCGCCGCCCAGCATATTGCGCAGGCGCTCTTTCAGCTCCCCTGCCGCCTTGTTGGTAAAGGTGATGGCCATCACGTTCCAGCTGCGGACAGCGTTCTGCCGCAGCATCCCGTCCAGCCAGGCGGGCGCATCGGTGCCGGTCATAATTGCCGTTTTCAGAGCCTTGACATCCTCTTCGGTCACCTCACGGGGGGTCCAGCTGGAACCGTGGGCTGAGCCAAACCGGATCAGGTTTGCAATGCGGTTGACCAGAACAGTGGTCTTGCCGCTGCCTGCACCGGCCAGAATGAGCAGCGGGCCGTCGGTGGTAAATACCGCCTGCCGCTGCATATCGTTCAGGCGGCCAAACTGCTTTTCAATATAGGTATCGCGCAGAGCGCAGAATTCCTGTTGGAGACTTGCTGCCATTGTTTCACCTGTTCTTCTATAAAATCACTTACTTTATAAGTATATCACAATTCAAGAGGGTTGTACATAAAAAACCGCCCTTCCTGTACAGCATCGGAAGTCAACCATTAAATTCTACAAAAATTCAGAAAGATTTCTGTTCATTTTGAAACAATACAAATAGGCCGTCAAGGTTTCACTTTTCTTGCAGCCAACCTTTGATCTATTCTGTTCGCCGTATTTTCTTTATCACCACGCTTTCTTTCCGGGTGTGGTGTTGCACTTTTCTTACATGGCTATGCCAAGTTCATTCAAACACTGTTGGAACATGATCGCGCTACTCTTGTACCCGAATATTTTCCGCGGGTACTCATTGATCCACTTTTCCGTCGCTGCCAACTGTTCTTTGGAAACCTTTGAGAAGTCCGTACCTTTCGGGTGCTTCCTGCGAATCATGCCGTTGACGTGTTCATTGCTGCCGCGCTCCCATGAAGAATATGGATGGCAGAAGTAAACCTTTGTTCGCGGGATCGTCTTGTTGATGCACGACCGTTCCAGCATATCCGCCGCCGCAAATTCTGTGCCATTGTCAAACGTGATGCTCTTGAAGATCAGCCGGAACTTCCTTGCGCCCAGCTTCCTTTCCAGCGCGTCAACCGCTTTCACAATGGTTTCTGCCTTGCGGTTCGGAACTCCTATTATAATCTCGTTGCGCGTCTTGCGCTCCGTCATGGTGAACAGCGCACAGGTCGTCTTTACTTTTCCCTTGCCGCTATACACCGTGTCGCCCTCCCAGTGTCCGAACTCCTGCCGTTCTTTCACTTCCGGGGGCCGCTGTTCGATGCTCTCCCCCGCCGGGGCGCGAGCAGCTTCTTTCTTGCAGACTTTCTTATATGCCTGCTTGTGTTTCCCGTGCCGGGGCAGTTCTTCTTGAGTGAGATTCAGGAACAAGCCTTTCTTTATATAGTGGTATATCGTCTGCACAGAAACGCTCGTCTTGAACTGCTTGCCCTCCTGCTGCGCATATCCGAACACCGCTGCCGGGCTGCACTCTTTATTCAGGATCGTGGTTTCGATGTAGTTTGCAAGCTCGTGATCCTTGCCGATTTTCAGGGCTGGGCCTTTGTCCCGCAGGTGCGCTTGGTATTTCTGCTCCGCAATGTCCGGGCTATACGCGCTCACAAGCTCCCATGTATCGCCCACCAGCCGCTGATACTCCCCGCGGTGTAGCTCATTGTACACCGTGGAGATATGCACCCGCAATTTGCTGGCAATGTCCTTGGGTTTCATGCCCTCGTTCAGCCACTTCTCGATCCGAAGCCGGTCTGTCCATGTTAGATGTTTGAATCTTCGCACGTTATTTTTCCTCCTTTCTTTGTCGCTTTGTTTCGCATTTCAAATGTAACCGACTTTTGGCGTTTTGTCAACGGGGCCACCGCAGGGCAACAAAAAAATCCCCGCCAGCTTTCCTCTCGGATTGCCAGCGGGGGATTTTCATTTCAGTGCAGAAGCATCGTCAGTTCATAGGCCACAAGGCCGGAAACCAACGCCGCAATTACAGCCCACCAAAGTTTGTTTCCAAATGTTCCGGGGGCTTTTTCCAGCGCGGTCAGGCGGTCGTCCTGCTTTTTGTTTTGAGCCGTTACAATTTCAAGGCTCTTGTTTGTGTTTTCGAGTTGCTGAATCGTCAGCTTGATGTTGGTGTTCATGCCATTCACCGCATCAGTCAGCTTTTCCAAGTCGTTTAGGCGGTGCGTATTGCTTCGGGCACGGTTTTCAACCGCCGTCAGGCGATGTTCCAGCTCCTCGTCAGTCATTCTTCTTGTCCTCCCCCGCCTTACCGAAACGGGCCACAGTGGTGGTTTCTGCGGATTTCTTTTCCATGTAATCTTCGAGCTTCTTCTTGGTGAAGTTGAACACGATCTGCACGATCCAGTCCAGCGTCCGCTCATTGATCGCCCAGTCCAGCCAGTCGGGGGTATACCCACGCAGTACGGCAATGACGTGAGCTTTCTTTTCTGCGCCCGCGCCGCTACCGAACTTTTCTTCTGCGTTGACGATCCACTTGTACACGGTCTTTGCGACAACAAGGCCATAGCCCAGACGTACCGCCGCCAGTGCCGTGACCACAAGGCCAACCACCATAAAGATGACAGCCAGCCATTCAGGGAATGCCATCAGAAAAACTTTCAGAATGTTCTCCATACTGTTTTCCTCCTACTCTTAACCAACCCAACGGCTCTTTACCGCACGGGTGTCGATATGTACCCAACCAGCAGGGCGACCGTTCTTCACGGGATAACGTCCAATGCCGCCGGTATCTTTCAGCAGAGTTTCGGCGTAGGCCGCAACCGTTTCTACGGCCACGCCCTGCACCCGAATATCTGCCGCCATGCCGTAGCAATGCTGGCTATACGTTGCGCCCTTGACCGCCTTGTTGTGGGCGGCAGTGCGATATGCGCTTGTGATCGTCACGGCCTTTCCGAAGTGATCCCGGATATTCTGCAACAGCTTCACAAGAGCATCATCAATAAAGATGGGATCAGTCCCATCCTTACAACGGAACTCTTTCACGGTAAAGTTTGCAGACAGTTTCTTGCCCCCATCCTTTGCCAGCGAATATGCGTTAATTGCCATTTTCTTTTTTTCCTTTCCGGCTCAATGCCTTACCGCAGCCGCCCGCGCAGCACTCAGCGTACAGCACGGCAAACTCTCCGCGTTCTTCGGTCGTGTCTACTCCCGCCGCTTCCAGCTTACCGAGCAGCGTTTCGCACAGATCAGGCCACTTTCTTTCCATCGTTCTTTCCCTTCCAGAGCGTTTCCTCTGGGTCTGTCTTTCCGTACTTCCGTACAGCATCAAGATAAATCTGGTTCAGCCGCCACCGTAGACTCTCACTCTCCGTGTGTTCCAGCAGCCCCTTAATACTGGCAACACGGCGTTTGAACGCTTCTTCATCCATCTGCCCGGAAGCGTAAAGCTCTGATATTTTCTTGACCTCCCGTTTCAACCGGCCAACCGTGCTTTTGCGCAGCTTCATGTAGGCGGGCCAAATGCGCACACCAACAAGCTCCACGCCCATCCGCACCGGTCGGATGCAGGTTTTATTGTTCAGGTCAAGCTCCAACTCTTCATGCAGGAATGTTTCGATCTCCGCTTTCCACTCGTGCAAGGTTTCCTTGTTCTCCCCAAGGATCACAATGTCGTCCATGTACCGGATGTAGTAGTGGATTTTCAGAACGTGCTTGCAATACTGGTCAAGTTCGTTCATGTAAATATTGGCGAAGAGCTGAGAAGTGAGATTGCCTATCGGCATTCCCACATCGTACAACCATTCCTCCGGCGGGGTATCTTGCGGGGCTTTGCCGCGGGGCAACCCGAACGGCTCTGCTCTGCTGTTTACCACGCTTCCGAGGAACTTCATCAACTCCGGGTCTTTGATACGCTTTGCCAAAATTTTCAGTAGCTTCGCATGGTTCACACGGTAAAAGAACTTGCTTATATCCAGTTTCAGGTAGTACCATCCCGGCCCCGGTTTCCGGTCTACTTGCCGCATCCAGTATTGTAACCGTGCTGCGGCCTTGTGGCTTCCCTTGCCTTTGCGACAGGCATAGGAGTCCTCAATAAATAGCCGGTCGTAAATTGGATTTAGGTATTGGTACAGTGACCATTGCACGATCCGGTCAGGGTATGGCAAGGCCATCACTAACCGCTTCTTCGGCACGGACACCCACAGTTTCCGGTATGGGCCGAGCGGACAGTCCACGGCGATCATCTGCTCTTGAATCTGAAACAGATTGTGTTCCAGATTTGCAGTAAATGCCAGTACTTCCGCCCGGTATCGTTTGCCCTTGCGGGCTGAGTGGTCAGCTTCTACGAGGTATTCAAACTCGCAGATCACATTCCACGCATTTTGAATCGTGTTTATTTCGTTTGGCATTTCTGCCCTCAATTCCACCGCGCCGCGCGTAGCGTTTCCGTTTTCGCGGCAATACATATTTTTTCCGGTCGTGCTGACCGGAACGGAAACGGATTCCTTTAGACCCACACACCGACTGCGACCCGTAGATCACAGCCCCCATATCCGGCGTGGAATCCCGCCGAACAAAAATGTTCTTGTGGTGTAAAGCGGAACGGCCCCCGTTGTTCGTCCACGAATTAGAGCGCGGATTGTTGAGGTTCAAGTTGAACACGCCTGCACTCTCGCCATTGTTCCAGTTGCCGCCGCGGATCGGACACGCCGTAAATAACCCGTTCCCGTATGAAAACGGCAGGCTTTAGAGCGAAGCAATGTAGCCGCCCAACAGCCTGCCTATTTCATCGTTGAATTTCGCCCACGTTTCATACTGGTGCATCGTCAAGGGCGGCGGGTACTTGCCCCCGTGTAAATCCTTACTCGCCGCCAGCCGGACAAACTTTCTCAATACGGCCAGCTCCACGTCCATATTTTGCGTGGTGGTCTTTTTGAAATATCGCCGGTCTATCTCAACGCTGTACCGGAGAATTGCCAACATACTTCTGCGAAGTTCATCAGCCAGCTCACGGTCTTTCCGAGGAAAGCTCATTGTGAGCGGGTAGCCATAGTCAACCATTTCTCCGATTTTCTCCGCCAAATGGAACGGTTCAGGCTTTTTCTTTTTGTCGCCCTGCTGGGGCGGCACTTCGGCTTCTGCGTTCGGCACAGTCAACACCTCCAAAAATCAGCGCGGCGGGCCGCTGGCCCACCGCGCCTTACGTTCTATTTTTGCTTTGGTCTGCGCTACCGCGCAGCCCGTCAGCTTATCAGGCTTCAGCGGGCAGCTTCACAAAAGCGGAACGGCCCCCGTCGTTCGTCCACGAATTAGAGCGCGGACTGCTGAGGTACAAGTGGAACACGCCTGCACTCCCGCCATTGCCCCAGTCGCCGCCGCGGATCGGACACCGCTCGTCAGCGGCATTGTTCGCCCAGAAGTTGTCGTTGCCGTAGTTTGCATCAATGCCCTCACCAGTCAGGCCGGTGTCCGGCATCAGGGCAAGGGACATAAGGATCAGCTTTGCGGCATCGCCCACGCTGGATGCAGCAGTAGTATTCTTGAACAGCGCACCACGGCTCTCATCCTTGGAATCGCTGATCGTGGTGTCCCACTCCCAGTGACCGCCGGTGTAGTTCAGCTTGATGGTTCCGGTGGTCGTGCCGTTGCCATCAGGAGCGACCAGAGATCCGTCGCTGGCCTTGATTGCCCGCCATGCGCTGCTAGATGCGCCGTTGCTCACGCTGTTGTCGGCGGCGTTGTTGTTGGGGATGATCTGCAACTCGCCCTTGACCAGACGCAGGCCGATGCACCACTCCCAGATATTACCATTCATATCCCAGATACCGTCCATGCGTCCGTTGTGGCTCCACGTCAGCGGGCCAGTGCCGGTACGGACGCGGGCGGTCTTGCCGTTGTCCTGCACACCGGGGACAGGGATTGCTTCGTAGTAGGTTTCGGAGCTATCCTTGCCGTAGTTGTTGTTGCCTTTCGGCTCACAGCCGTGCTTGTGACACCACAGCGCGACCGCCGCCCACTCTGCATTGCTGATCTCGTGCCAGCCCGCGCCCTTGGCGTTGGTCTGGGTCACAAACCAGTCAAGCGGATGGGACACGGTGGGGTCTTCGGCGGGCAGGCTGTATGCACGGCCAGTGTCGGTGCAGGTGCTTTGATACTTGCCAAACCAGAAGCCGTCAATCTCCTTGCCGTTCACGATGAACGCCGGGTGAGTTTCGGTGCTCTGGGTGGACAGCACATCGCACAGGCGGAACTTCGGGATAAACACATGGATGGACGGCATTTCCTTGTCGTCAAAGAGCAGGTCATTGGTGGGGAATGCAGTCTGCACCGCAAGGCGGGTAGCATCAAAGTTAGTTGCCATAGTCTTTTCCTCCCTTACAGAATGTCAAAATCTTCGATAGACCACAGGCGCAGGGTCACGTCGTCGGTGTTCAGCGGCTTGGCCTTGCGCTCGATGTGGGTCTTGTGGGCGGTATCTTCCGCCGTGGTGTCCTCTGCTGCTTCGGTTTCACCCTCCACAGCTTCGGTCATGGTAGCGTTTTCGGCTTCGCCCTCAACCTCCACGTCCTCATACTCGATTGCGGGGATTTCTACCTCTGCGACATAGAAGCGGCTGTCGCTGCCGTCGATCAGCAGATTGCCCTCGGCATCGCCGGTGATGGTCTTGGTCACAGGGTAGTCACGCTGGTACTTGGCAAGGTTCATGGTCAGAGTGCCGTCTGCGAAGTCCAGCTTCGTGCCGCGCAGCTCGTACTCAACCTTGCGGCCCTCGTTCAGTTCGATAACTTTCATCAGTTCATACCTCCCGTTACTCTCACAACGACCACGACGGTCTGAGCAGAGCCGTCATGTTTCAGCTTGAAGCCGTTGGTCAGCTTACCGGACACGGTAATGTCCCCCAGCCGCCCGCCGGTGTAGCTCTTAACGTACACGTCCACGCCATAGTTTGCATTCTTTCGGGTCTTTGCCAGTCCCACGCTGACCTCGTTGATCCCGAACGGCCACTTGCTGCCGTTTTTCAGCGTCACCTCTTTGACTTCTGCCGCCACCTCCGGTTCCAGCGCAGACAAGCGGCTGTTCTGCTGGGTGTCGGTGGTTTTCATGTTGGCAATGTCTGTGGTGTGACTGCCGGTGGTCTTTTCCAGTGCGGCCAGCCGGGTGTCCTGCTGGCCGTTCAGGGTCTTGATGCTGGCAATGTCGGTGTCATGGCTGTTGCTGGACGTTTCCAGCACACCCAGACGACGACCGAACCAGAGCAGCATAATGTGGATGATGTTCGCCGCCATGTTGGAATCAGAGATACCAACCTCCATACGGTTGAACTGATCCTGTTCCAGCAATGTACCCTGCTGGATAACCTTGCCGTCCTGATCCTCAACATGGTTGCGCCAAAAGGTTCTCTTAAACATCAGCATTTTCTTCTATCCCTCCTTGCTCAGAAAGTCTTTTCCAGTTCTGCGTTTGCTTCCGCCAGCCGCAGCACTTCGGGTTCGACCTCGATCAGCGGGAACGTAAACCGCAGCAGACCGGCGTTGATGCTGTCGCGGGACAGGCTCACGCTCTGGCTCCCTGCCAGCACACCGTTGTTGTCGTAGACGCGCACACCGGTGATCGTGTCCTTTGCACCGGAACTCGGTGCATTGACATAGACCACCACGGCAGTCCCGGCAATCTCCTTGCTGTTGATCTCGCCGTCAACCCAAGTGCTCTTGTTGAGCTGGTACTGGAAGCGAGTGACCGCCCGCAGCAGTTCAGCGCGGCGGTTATTCAGAAAATTATCCGTAAAAAAAGCCATCCTCTTTCTCCTTTCTCTGCAAAAGAAAAAGCCCTTGCGGGCTGTTGCAGCTTGTTACAGGTAGGTCTTGCCGCAGACACGCGGCGTGATCTTGAACGCTTCGACTTTCACCTGACCGCCCGCCGTGGCCGCTGCGCTGGTTCCCAGCGTTGCCGCGCTCGGCTTTGTGCCGGTGGTCGAATCGCCCGCTTCTCCCGGACTTCCGGTGAATGCTTCCACTCTGGTTTCAGAGTAAAGCGGCATATTGGCGGTGTAGCCCTTTGTGCTGGTAACGGGCAGGTCGCCGGTCACGCCGCTACCGGTTTCCGCCGGGGTGATGGAGTAGCCATCCACCGCCGGGGTGGTTTGCAGCTCTTGTCCTGCGCTCCAACCTTTCGTCGCCACCTCCGGGATTGTGCCGGTGATTTTCGGGAACGCAAGGAACACTCCGGTGTTCGCCGCTGCGTCCAGCTCTGCGCCGGTCGAGTAGCCCAGTTGGGCGGGCTTCCAGTATGTTCCGCAGTACGGAATACCGCACTCCGGCACTTTGTAAGCCATGCACTCCACCGTCACGCCAACGCCGATGCTGTGCCGCACCATGTAGCTGATCTGTTCAAGGTGAGCAGACAGGCGTTTGGTGTAGCCCAGCAAGTCCTCCATTTCCCGGATGGTGTGATACTGCGCCGCCGCTTCCGTAATGTTGACGTTCAGCCGCCAGAAGCCCGGAGTGCCGCCGTAGTCGAACCACTCTTCTACCTCGGAATCAGGGTACACGGCACTTGCCTGTTCCCGGACGGCCTTGACCGTACCGGCGTACCGCTGAATCTCAATCGCCGTTCGGACGATTCTCCGCTTCGTTTCCACGTCGGCGGTGGAGTCGTACCACTCGATTTTGAGGTAAACGGCCATCTGATCCAGCACACCCTCGTCGCAGGTGTCCACTTCGGAGAACGTCATGCCGGTGTCGAGATATTCAAACATCCGGTCTTGCAGCTCCCCGTAGACGGCAGACAGAACTTGCGCCCACGGTTGAGCGGCAACGATCCGCGGCAGGCCGTCCGTGATCCTTGCGTCCCGCAGGTTAATCATCCTCGATACCTCCGTAGATGATCGTCGGCGTTCCGCTCAGTTTCGGAATCTGCACAACGGCTTTTCCCGAATCCATGCCGTTCTCGATCACCTTATCGACCGGCTGGCGCAGCTCCACTCGCTTCACGCCAGCGGCCCGCAGGCGGGCGATCAGCTCCATCGGGTTAATGTCCCGACCAATGGAACGCTGCCACTCCTGAAATTCCTCCACCGCTTTTGCCACGCTCTCCTGAACGATGCTTGCTCCTTTGGAATTTCCAGAGCCGATGTAATAGGTGAAGTCGATGGAATATTCCACCTCTTCCGGTGCTTTGCAGATTACGCGGTCTGTCATAGGGCGGCGGGCTTCGTTCATCAGATACGTTTGCATTTCGCTCATATCCTTTTCGCTCGGCATCTTGCCGCCGGTCAGCATGAAGAAAATGTACACCGTGCAGGCCACGTCCCGCGGGCTGACAGCGATTGCGCTCTCTACGTCCGACCGAAACGACATAGCCCAGAACTCGTAAGCGTCCTTTGGGCCAGCGCAGGAGTAGGTCGTGGGAGAAAGCCAGATTCTACGGGTCAGGCTGTCGTCGCTCTCCACGTCTGCGCCGCCGCTGCTGGTGTCGGTGTTCTCCACCGCCGCCACATACGGAATGGCATCAACCAGTGTATCAACAACACCGGGCGGAATGTCGTTGCCGCCCGCGCCTACCACTTCGGCCTGTGCCAGCACATCCACATAGGTCTTGCCAATGTCGATCTGTGCATAGTCCATTGTGGCAAAATAAACACCCGCAGCAGTTCTGACGCGGGTTCCTTGCGGGATCATGGCAACGGTTTTCTGAACGGCAGACAGCGTAAAGCGAACCGTCACCGTTGCATAGGTTGCCGGGGTGCGCTTCACGCCAAACGGCAAGCCCATGTTGTCCAGCTCTGCGCCGGTCGCTGTTTTCAGCAGCGCACAGCGGGTGCGCTTCTCCGCAATCTGAATCATCATGTAGTACAGCTCCGTCATGCTTTTCAGGGTAAGCATAATCGGGTCTGCTTTGTTCAGGGGCGGGGCCGTACCGTTCACGGCCTTATAGTTCCGGGTATAGATTTCCGTCACCAGATTGCTTACATCCTGCAACGTAAGGTTTCCGGTAACGCTGTACTCCGGTATATCGGCAAACTCAGCAATGTTAGACAATCTGCACCACCACCTTTGGCCGGATGCGTCCTTGCTGGCTGTTGCTCGTTTCATACTGCACTTCCAGCACTTCTGCCCGCGGCTCGTACTTCTTTGTTTTGCGAATGATCTCTGCTGTAAGCACCGCCTGTGCAGCTTCGGCAGGCAGACTCAAACATTCCATGTTCAAGCCAAACTCCCGGTCAAGGGCTTGTTCTCCCTCTTTGCTGCCATAGAGTGTCAGCAGACAGTTGTAAATATCCAGTTCTTCGGTTTTGCCAGACGGCTCAATCTCAACGTCGAAGCCGCCAAGCGTCATAGTTTCCATATCATCGCTCACGGTGCGTATTCCTCCAACGTCAAAGTAACCTTACCGTCTTTCAGTCCCCAGAAACGATGCACCGCACCCCAGCCTGTCGTCACCTTTGTCAACTTGAACGGATTCTGCGACATAGGTTTGTTGTTCAGGATGAAGTAGTCAATCGTTCCAGCTTCACAGTGCTTCATGAGTGCGTCAAAGATTTTGCGCGGGTTCACGCCCAGCTTTGAAACCAACTGGATTTCAAACTGGTACGACTTCAAACCCGGCCCCGTGTACTCGCTCTTGTCTTTGCCGCCGATTACACTGTGCGTGGCCCAGTTGCTTGATGTACTTCCGGTGATATTGTCAGGTGTCAAGACACGCCAACTTGATACCGTAAATATCAGTCCCGCATAGCATCCAATGCTTCCCCATGCCATAGGATCACCCCCCTTACGGTGTCGGAGTTCCGGTTTCGCCAGCAACAACACACGGGCCAGCCGTGGCCGCACCAGAATGAGTGTGCTTGTGGTTTACCAGAGAAATGCCGTTGATCTTGCAATCGCCGGAGCCACCAGAGATATTCACGGTCGATCCCTTGATGTTCACCGTCGTTCCGTTGAAGTTCAGCGTAACGCCCTTGATCTCAACCGTTCCGTTCTGACACACCTTTACGGTGGAACTTCCCACCTTGAAAGTCATGTCACCCTTTACGGTGTACTCCACGTTCTTCCCAACGGTTTCTTTCACATTGCCGTCGATGGTTTCCGTGTAGTCGCCGGTGTCGCCGTCGTACTGCTCAAATGCTTTTCCCTGCTCGTCGTTGTAGTCGTGCCGGTAGCGGCCTTTCTTGCCCTCGACGGGCTTGTTGTCCTCATTCCAGATCGTGCCGATGCACGTTCCCATTTCCTGACTGTCGGAGTTGTGGAGGACGCAGACCAGCTTGCCTACGACCGGCATCCGGTACATGGCATTGGAAACCATGCAGATTTCATCCGTGACCGAATCGGCGCGATCCTCGTATGTAACCTCAATGGTTCCGTCCTCGTAGTTCACCTTGGACACAGAGCCAATTCGGATAACGCTGCTCATGCTGTTACCCTCCCACTCTGCTTGCAGAAACTTTCGTCACCAGACCGGAAGATTTGTTCAGCGTGTGGCTCACGGTGTCCATGTAATACTTCCCGTTCAGTTTCCCTAGTCCCTTTATATTGATGCACATGGTCGAACACAGACTCAGGTTTCCCATCGTCGAAAAAGAAATGGTCGTGGCCGAATGGTTCTTGTTGTCGATGGCCGCTTGAAGCTGCCTTTTTGCGTCCGCTTCGCTGGACGCATACTGGTTCAGCTTCAGCATCCTGTCGGCAGTACCGATTGTGACCTTGATGTTGACTTTCTTTTTTTGGTTCGAGTAGGTGAACTCTCCGCCGGTGTACGTCCCGGAAAGCGTTGTGTTCCAGCTCAAAGAGTTAGGCACAATGTCCGCCGGGGTAAAGGTTGCTACTGCATCCTTTTTCTTGTACTGCTCACGATCAAAAATCCAGATTTTGCTCCGGTAGGTTTTGAGGATCAGGCCATAGGTGCTGCAAAGTTTTTGCAGAAACGAACTATCCGTGTCGTCCTGCTCTTTCAACGCAATGTCCACGTCCTCGGCATCCATGCTGCACCCCAGCCCGTACCGGTCGGCAATGGTCTGAGCGATGCGCTTGATGGAGGTCTTTTTCCAGACGCACTCTTGGTTTTTTTCGTGAAAGCTCGTTCCGTTCGGACGGGCCACCGCGCCGATGGTCAGCACACACGGCCCAGCGGAATAGCTGAGATCGTCCACCACCAGCGTCCCGCAGTCAAGCGGGGTGCTGTCACCCTGCACGATCCAGTTTTTCGTGCAGAGTGTCGGGTGTAGCACAGCTTCCTTATCCGGCAACCACGAGTTGATCCACTTATCATCCACCGCGTTTACCTTGATGGAAATGCTGTCGCTCGAATCTGCTCCCCGGTCGTTATAGGTGAAGCTCTCCACATCCCCGGAAATGTCCCCGGAAATATCGGTGTCGTTGTACTCCAATTTCAGGATCGTTTTTCTGGGCTGAATCGCAATCATATATATCACCACCTACCTTTTCCACGGCGGCAGGTTATCGTTTGCCGCCACCTCTTCTTCAATGTCCGGCGTGACTAGCTCAATGCCGGAATCGAATCTGTAAATCTCGATGTGCTCCCGGTTTGCGGCCATCAGCACATCGGCTTTCAGCTCGTCACCGTAGACGGATTTCGCAATGCCGTCCCAAGTGTCGCCGCTCTTTGTCGTGTACGCCATCAGGCCACCCCCTTACGAAGCATATTTGACACGGCCCTGTTCACGCTCTTTTTCACGCATTTCCTGTTTGAACTCTTCAAACAGCTTCCGCATTTCACGTTCAAGCTCTTCCATGTTTGTCCCGCTGCCGACAGTGATGTGCGGCGAAAAGACAAACTGGGAATCTTTGATGCTGCTGGAACTTCCGCCGTCACCGCCGCCCGCGGCGCGGTAGGCACTGGACGGCATATCCGGCAGGGTTTTCTCGGTGTCCCTCTGCGACAGCATATAGAGCGGTGTTCCGGTGTCGGTCAGAACACCGTTTTCCCAGCTCGACAGCACCGTGCCGCCGTTGTAGGTCTTGGCCGCTTCGGTCAGCATAGAGGTGATCGTGCTGTCCCCGCCAAAATACTTGTTCAGTACCAGCGGGGCAACATCAGCGGCGATGCTGGTCGCCACCAGCTCCAAGGAGCCGTCCCCGGCCAGCGAGTTGTTGGCGACCGTCCACAGCATAGATGCTACGTCCCCCGCCGTGCGGATGCCGTTGGAGCGCAGAGCGTAGTCGGCATAGGCTTTGGAGAAGTCGATCAGGTTGTCCAACTTCTCGTTGCCCGTTGCACTTGCGCTGTTCTCCGCAGATTCTTTCGCGGTCTGGTACGTTTCAGCCGGAACATCGAGTGCTTCCGTGGCGGGCGGCTGTGCCGCATCCTGCTGCGACAGCATATAGAGCGGCGTTCCGGTGTCGGTCAGAACACCGTTTTCCCAGCTCGACAGCACCGTGCCGCCGTTGTAGGTCTTGGCTGCTTCGGTCACGGCCTTTGTTATCGTGCTGTCACTTCCCAGATACTTGTTCAGGATGATGGGAGCAACGTCGGCGGCGATGCTGGTCGCCACCAGCTCCAAGGAGCCGTCCCCGGACATGGCGTTGTTTGCCACCGTCCACATCATCGACACCACATCACCGGTGGACTTGATGCCGTTGGAACGGAGTGCATATTCGCCGTATGCGTTGGAGAAGTCGATCAACTTGTCCAGCTTTTCCTTGCTTCCGTCGGTGAAACCGCCGTTCGCAAAATACTGGACGTTCTGCACACCGGCTGCGCGGGTCGCATCCTCACCGGACACGCCCAACATACGGCCAGCCCGCACCCAGTTTTCCACGTTGCTGTCATGGACACTGGGCTTGAAAGAAATGACGGCTTCTGTGCCAGCTTCACCGGCGATACTCACCCCGCGGGTAAAGCCGCCGTTGGCGAAAGCGGGCATTGCCACTTCCGACAGGTTGAAGCCGAATGTCTTACCGGCGAAGTTCTTCGCCACCGGGACATTTTCAAGCCACTGGGGAACCGTGAACGAGAAACTATTCAGGGCGCGAATGATACCGTTTACGACCGTAATCGTCACCGATACGATGCCCTTTATCAGCCCAACGATAGACTGAATCACAGGCTCGATCACCGGCAGCAGGCCGTGGATTACATCGACCACCAGCTTGATCGCATTTATCAGGGTCGTGCCGACCAGACTGATAATCATGCTTATCAGCGGCGACACCGCCGGGAACAAATCGTTTACCGCGAAGCTCAACACATCTGCCAACAGCGGCTTAATGTGGTTCACTCCGAGGTCTACGATCTGGCCGATCAAACCCTTTACCGACTCGATAATCGGGATCACCGCGCCGAACGTAGTTCCCAGATCGTCGATGCCGAAGATGCTTTTCCCGCTCAAACTCTGCTGGATATTTTGCAGGTTTTCCAGTGAGAACGCACCGGCCAATGTGTCGTGGATGTTCCCTGCGATGCCCTGCACTTTCCCGGTGAATCCATCAAAAAGCGTCAGGCCCTTTTCGCCAAACACCTGTCCGATGATCTGGCGAATGTCCTCGAAGTGATCTCCCAGCAGGCTGACCACCGCGATCACAGAACCAAGACCGGCGATCACCGGGCCGAATGTAGACATAAGGCCCGCGAAGATGTTGAAGCCGCCTTTCAGGACGGGCGATGCCACAGCTTTACCCAGCCCGAACGCTTTGCCGCCGAAGTCCGCCACGCCGGACACAGCCTTGCCAACTTTCGTCTGACCCGCAATGCCCTTGATCTGCGTCCACGCTTCGCCGCCGCTCTTCGTGGCGGTGCTTGCCGCCATGCTAGAGATCACGCTGTTCAGCTTAGAACCGGGGGCAATGTTCAATCCGTTCAGGAAATTCACGCCACCCTTTGCAATGCCGCCTTTGATCCCGCCGGGAATGTCGGACAGGAATGCACCAACATTCGCCGCCATCCCGGACAGCTTCTTTCCGGCTCCCGTCTGCGCAAAAACGCTTCCGAGTGCCGATAGCGACGCATTACCTTTCGTCATAGCGGTGCTTGCCGCCATGCTAGAGATCACGCTGTTAAACTTCGATCCGGGAGCGATGTTCAGGCTGTTCAGGAATCCAACGCTCTGCTTTGCAATGGTTCCGGGAAGATTTGTAACCGCCGTTCCGATCCGGGTTTTCCCCACATCACCTGCGGCAACCGCAATTCGGTTCAGAGCCGGGAAGCTCTGCCGGATGGTCTGCCCGCGTTCCGATGCGCCCATAACGTCTCGAACAAAGTCGATTTTTGTTTTTCCATCTTTCTTTGTCAGGCCGGTAAAGTTTTTCAGTGTAGCCCACAGGCCAACACCCGCACCGTTCGCCTTAGTCGCAATATTTTTCAGGAACGAGTTTTGCGGCTGCGGGCCGATGGACGGAGACTGGATGCCCGCCATCTGTGCGCCGTAGCTCATGCCGCTGGCAATGGTGCGGATGCCGTTGAAAATCTTCCCTCCGCCGGTGGTGGCCCCGCTCACGTCCTTTGTGACCCCGCTGACGACTTGAAGAATCTGCGGTGCGAACCTCATACCAGCCCACGCCGCACCGATGCCGCCGATTGTGGCGGCTACCTTGTCGCCGTTATTCAGCAGGTACTCGATTACTTCCTTTACCCGTGCCGTTATATCCGGCAGGGCTGCGCGGAAGTCGTTCAGCTTATCAAGCCCAAACCCCGCAACGTCTTTCAGAATTGGCAGGAAATTGTTTCCAACCTCGATACGGACAGCCCGCCATGCGTTGCTCAACATTTCCAGTACGGATTCGGAGGTTTCGCATTTCAGCATAAACTCCTTGTACATACTGCCAGTGTATTTAGAAGCATCGCTTACATCGTCCAGCGTGTCCACGAACAGTTTGAGGTTTCCGGTCAGCTTTGCGCCGCTCTCAATGGCCCATTGGCCGAGCAGCGTTTTCAGATAGCCAACCTGTTTATCCTCGTCCTGCTGGCCTATTGCTGTGAAGAGCCGTTTCAATGCTTCCGGTGCAAGGGACTTGCCGTTTGCATCGACCTTTTGCATATCTTTTGCAAACTGTGTCGCGCTGAACCCCAACTCTTCAAAGGCTTCATGCTGTGCCTTTGTTGCTTTGGAACCCATCGTCAAGTTTGTGTACATACGGCGAATGGACGTTGCGACTGTGTTGGAGTTTACGCCCATCGCCAGCAGAGCGGTGGACAGGGCCGCTGTTTGATCCGTGTCCATACCGGCGATCATGCCAAGGGAGCCGGTATCGTTCACCGTCTGTGCAATTTCTGCGGCGGTCGTCGCATAATGCGCACCCAGATAGTTGATCTGGTCGGCCAGCTTCATGACACCCTCATGATCCGTATCAAACGCAACTTCCCACTTTGCGGCCCAGTCGCCCGCCTGATCTGCGGAAATGTCCATAGCCGTTCCCATTTCGGCAACGTCTTTCAAGAACTGCTCCTTGCCAAGCAAGTCGTCCATGTTCTTGCCGGACTGACCAGCAGCAGCCGCAAGGCGGGTCAGCTCTTCGGCGGTGTACGGAATCTGGGTGCTTAAATCAAGAATGCCTTTCGACATTTCATCGTAGTTTTCCTTGACGACTTTTCCGTTATCGTCCGTCAGGCCGCTAACGTACTTTGTCACATCCAGCATTTCGCTTTCAAACGCCACCGCTTCTTTCGTGGTGTTCACCACTCCCGCGGCTACGCCACCGGCGGCGGCTACTGCGCCTTTGGCAATATTCGCCGCGAACTTCGATGCTCCGTTTGCAACGCTCCCGATCTGCGTGTTCGCCAGCTTAACCGCTTGTGCAAGCGAATTGTCAACGTGACCGCCGATCAGGATGGAAAGCTCTAGTTCTTGATTTTTTGCCATTCCTCCGCAACCTCCCCGTGAATCTCCACCAGCTCACGCACAGGCAAGTTCAGGTAAAAATCTGCGCTTGTGTGCGTGACTGTGGCGAGAGCTATCGCCGCCTTTCTGATTGTTTTGTAGCCGCCCTTTAAGCGAAAAAATCCTTGTGGTTGACACCTGCGCGGAGCTGCACAGCTTCCGACAGGGGCAGGCCGAGGAAGAACGCAACATCCTTGCCGGTCGCCATAGAAGCGATCAGGCAGCAGTAGTAGTAGTTCAGGGTCTTTTCTGCTGCGCGAATGTCCTCTTCCTCCATGCGGTTCTCCGCCTGACGGACATTCATGCCGGTCATGTTGGCGACACCGGACAGATCAACGGAAGTGTAGGTTTCGCCCTTGTAGGTATAGGGCTTGCCAAACTTCATGACGTGGCTATGATCGTCCTTGTCGTCGCCGTCCTCTGCCGTCGCGCTGCGGAGGGATGCCTGTACGGTCTGGCGTACCTTTTTGCTTGCGCCGATGGGAAGCAACTGGAAGAACTCAATAGGGAGCTTCGTTGCTGCTGCGGCCAGAGCGTCGGTGTATGCGGTGGCAGTTTCGGGGGTAATCATCGCGGCCAGCTCACCCTCGTTGTACAGCTTCTTGATGATAAGCACCGCGTCCTTGATGGTCAGGCCGTCCAGACCGGACAGGTCGATCTCGGTATACTCCTTGTCGTCGAACTTATAGGGACGGGCCAGCTCGATGATCTTCGGGTTCTTCTTGACCTCTGCGGTTTTGGTCTGCTCTGCGGCGGTAGAAATGTTCTTCTCCATGATGAAGTTTCCTTTCTGTCAGATACAAAAAATTGACCGCCCCGGTCTTTCGGGGCGGTCATTCGTTTCCTTTGGGATCAGATCAGAGCGGCAACATCCGCCAGCATATCCTCACCCTGCACACGGTAGATACCGTTCAGTTTGTCGATGGCGATAATCTCTTCGCCGTCGTTCTCGATCATGAGGTAGGTCAGTTCGAGCTTGACCTTTGCTTCCATGCCCTCGCCCGCCTTGATCTTGCCGGGAGTGAACTCTTTGACACGACCGATCTCGACGATTCGCAGGCCCTTGTAGGCATAGCCAAGGCTCTTATCGACCGCCTGCTGCGCCACACGGAAAGTCAGATTGACCTGACGCTTCGGGGACAGCACGTTGACAAAGCTCGAATACACGAGGTTGAAAGAAACCTCCTGCTCGATGCTCTCAAACTGGCCGATGTTCGGTGCGCTGATCTTGCCGAGGATGCCAGAACCGGAAACATCAATAGTTTCCGAGGTGATCTGCGGCAGGGTGATCTCCGGGGCCGTGCCGATGGCTTTCACGCCGTCAATGTAGACGTTGAAACTGTTGACAATTTCCGGGGTCAGGTTAGTATCCAGTGCCATAACTCATATCCTCCTTTCTCGTTTAGCCGCCCAGCGCGTCAGAGATCGCGTTGGGGTCGAACTCCACCAGCTCTTCGATGTCCTCCGCCGGGTTGAACGGGGACAGGTACTTGTGGAACGTGATGCAGCCATTCAGCAGCGAGGTGGTCGGGTTCTCGCTCTCGATGTACTGAATCTCATGACGGGCGCAAATGCCGCGGGAAACAAAGCTGTTGCCGCGCACGTTCTCGCTGTCCACCAGAGCTTCGATAAGCCTTTTGTTCAGCGGATCATCGACTTTCTGGAAGTAGGTCTGAATGAACGTGTTATCGTCCCAGCTCATAAAGCGGCGGACGCTGAACCAGCGATCCTTGGGGTCGGTGTTGCCGGGGTAGCAGGCCGTATTGTTGCCCCACAGACGGAAGCCGTTCATGTTCAGCCACGTTGCCACGCCGAACGAGTTGACGACGTTTGCCTGCTCCTGGTCCAGCAGCACTTCCGTGCCGTCTTTCAGGCAGGCGGCGGAGATTGCCAGCGTCTTGTTGGACGGGCTGACATAGGGAATGTCGCCATTGGCTGCATCGGTCGCCACGGTCAGTGCAGCGGCCATAGCAGAACCGGCATAGACCACATCGCCCACCTTGGCGTACAGCCAGACCGGGTAGCAGTTCGCGCTCGTGATGGCCTGCTTCTCTTTCTGCTGCTTCACGCCGGTGTACATCTTTGCGCCGGTTGTGGAGCTGTCCACATCTACGATGCAGACGGCGCGGAAAACACCGTTGATACCGGTGGTCTTGGCCTGCAAGCCAGCGGCAACCGTGGCGTTCTCCGACCAGCCGGGAGCCAGCAGGATGCCGGGGGTCATGTTCAGCGCGGGGTAAATCTGGCGAATTACCTCCATGCCGGTTTCCACGCCCTGTGCATTCACACTGCCCACAACATCGTCGGCTGTAACAGCAGTGGGGTCGATCTGCGTACCGCTCACGGTCAGGCTGGTCGCACTTGCGGCCTTGCCGCCGGGGATGATGGCGATGGTCACATAACCCTCGTTGTCAAAAGCTGCGGTGTAGTCCGTGCCAGCGGTCAGAGCCGTGGACGCGGACTTGACCACCAGCTTGTCCAGCAGAATGTCCTTGACGGCAACGGTGGCGACACCGCTGTTGACCTGCACGGTGGTTTCGGGCATAGTTTTCTTGTGCTTGGCCGGGTCAAGGACGTTGATGTACACGACCGGGGAAACGCCCAGAACCTTGAAGCAAGCACCCATACTCTGACAGAGGGTGTACTTCTCGTAGTCGTCATCGTAGCCGAGGGCGGCGGTGGCTTCTTTCAGGCTGGTCGCCAGAATCGGGACATTGGTACAGTGATAGGGGTCGCTGGCGCGGTTGATCGGCGCAGTACCGATCACCACCTGCAAACCAGCGGTAGACTGTACCGGTGCAACAACACCGGTCGGCTGCTCAGTGACGTAAACGCCATGCTTATAAACTGCCATGCGTTACTCCCTCCTTTAGTTCAGTGCCGCCTTGACTGCGGCAAAAATAATACCCGCGCCGCTCTTGGGGTTTTCCAGAGCTGCGCGAGTATTTGCGAAGTCGGCGATAGGAACCATCAGGCCCCGTGCCGCCGGGATTTTGTTCAGGAAGTCATTCACCGCGTCCGGCAGCGTGTCGCCGTCACTGTACACGGTAAACTGCTTCACAGTGTTCTTTACGGACGGCCCACAGTACACGACGGGGCCGGTCTTTTCCGCCGCTGCGGTATTCTCTGCGGCGGCGGTCTGCTTTTTCTCGCTCATATTAACACCTCAATTTCCGGGTTATTCTCGCTGCTCATGCTGGGGCAGGTCACGTCCATCTGCACGGTAGCGAAGTAGTACGGGCTTGTGTTATCCTGCTGGATCGCACAATCAATGGGAAGCAGCACGTTGAAATAGTCGCCGAAGATGTTGTGAACGCGGAAATGCTGGGCGAGGTCTTGCATGATGTTGTACAAGTCCAGCACCGCCGGGGCTTTCATGTCCCGCGCTCCCTCCGCCTTATTGCGGCTGGGTGTCTGGTATGTACAAATAATCAGGCTCATGTCCACCAGTTCCGGCTCTTCCATCTTGTCGATGCTCCAACCTGCGGCCTTGACCAGAATAAAAGGGGCGGCTGCGGCCACTGTGTCCACATCTTCGTCGTTGCCGAAGTCGGTTGGAAATTCAAAGTCAAAGATGTTGAGCGGCTTATCTTTGCCCTGACCGCTGAACGTCTTGCCCTCAAAGAGTTTTTCAAGCTCTTCGTGCAGACACTTCACAGCGTCAACCGGCGTATAGTTGCTTTCTCTCACTTTGCTTTCCTCCCGGCTTGCAGCAGAATCTTGGACACCTCATGCTGTAACCGCTCCTGCAAGATGATCTCGCTGTCCGGCTCCACCTCTTCCCGCCATACCGTACTGTGCATAGCACTGGCCGACGGGCTGGACATGGTGTAGAGTTTTTCTACGATGCCGTTCCTGTTCCTCCATCTTGTCGATTTCGGGTTTGTCGCCGGACGACCGAGAATCCTCTGCACCATGCCAACGTGTCCACTGTCGAACTTCACCAGAAAGCCCTTACTCGCCTGACCGTAATCGGTCTGTCCGCCGGTCAGCGGAGCCATCGGATTTTTCTTCAAGACACGGGAGGTGTGGAACTCAGGCGACAAAACCCAGCTTGTTCCCATGTGAGGAACAGCCGGGTTTGACTGAAAATCGCCCAGATCGTTTCGGCGGCTGGAAATAAAAATCTCCGCCGTTGGGTTCTGCGTCGTCGCCCTGTTGCGGATTTTCAACGCATTCAGGTGACGGCGACCGGCAGAATTGACGGCGTACCGAAGCCGTGCCTGCCGAACCATCATGTTCTTGGCTCTCGTGGCGGTCTGGTTGACTGCATTCTTCATGGCTCTGGGAGCCTTGTCATGCAGATCGCCGAGCGCACGTTCCACCTCACCGATGTTTGGCACTTGCACGTCATAGATTGCTTTTGCCATTACTGCCGCACCCTCTCCAACGTGACCAAATACAGACCATGTTCTGTCTGGCAGCTCTTCACCGAGTAGGTGATCTTGTCGTACTCCATCGGTTTCCCGATTTTAGGAGCAGGGCCATAATCAGCGACGCGGATGAAGAACTGCTTTTGGGAAATGTACAAGCCTTGGTCGAAGTTTTGTTTGGCTCCGGCTTCCCAGTGCGATTTGCGTTCTCTCAGGTCTACCTCATACGGCACAACATCGAACTCTTCTCCGTCGATGGTGTGCTTTTCGACAAACTCTTGAAAGAAAACCTCGTCAATGTCGGCCATTGCCATTTCCAGAAAGTCGGTCATGGTTGCACCCGTTACTCCGCGGAGGTCTTGCGGGCCTTTCTGCGGGTCGGTTTGTCCTCCGCTTCGGGCTTCGGTTCAGGCACATCGCTGTCGGCATCTGCCTGTTCCACGATCTCGCGGGTTTCCTTGTCCGGTTCTCCATAGACTGCCACGCCCTGCTGCACAAGGCGGGCAGCTTCGGCATCATCAAGGCAAACAAATTCCCCCGCCATAATCAGCTTGGCGGGGGCGTTTGCCTTGGGACGGTGGCCGTAACCACCGGCAATGATCTGAACGATCTTCATGTAGCTGCTCCTTTCCGGTTTAGCCCACCACGTTTGCGGCGAAGATGTACGGGTTCCTGTTCTTGGGAGCGGCCAGAGGACGGCAGCCCAGACGGAGCTTGCGGGTGTCCTTGTCCTGATCCACGACGAACTTCGGAACACGCTTTGCAGCATAGGTCGAGTAGTTCACCTGACCGTAATCCATCTGTGTGATGGAGCCGTACATCATGTGGCCGCAGTTGGGAGCAGTCACCATAGCAGCATCGGCAGGGAAATACTTCTTCGTCAGGCCGTGGTCGTCGGAGTAGGTTTCATCGACGCTGAACACGGTGAGCATGAAGCCGCCGAAGTTCAGAGTACCCATGAGCACAACACCGTCGTACTTGGAAAGCTGCTGGCGAATCTCGCCGGTAATGATACCGCTGTTCTTGTCCAGAAGCCGCTGGGTTGCTTCATCGGTCAGGATGTAGTCAGCAGCATCCGTACCGAGAACCAGATCGACAACGGGCAGGCCGCGGGAGGACAGCATACGGCACATATTACGCACATCGCTGCGATAATCGCCGCCAGCCTCGTTCCACTTCTTTGCCACGGTATACAGGTGGTCGCTCTTTTCGCCGGTGAAGAAGCGCACCTGCTTGGTGTCGCCCTGCGTCACATCGTCGATGTACTCCACCATATCGCAGCCGTTGTTAATCATGGTCTGCGCAGCCATCCACTCTTCGCGGCGGGTAATGCGGGCATCCATGTCGGCCATATCATCCACCAGCAGGCGGGCGGCTCTCTGCTGCTCGTCCATACCGGGATAGATTGCTTCGCCAAAGCCGCGCTTGGTCAGCTCGTCCAGCGTCAGCAGACGGGACGGTGCGATGTAGGCGGGCTGGATGCTGGTGATCTCATAGCCGCGGCGGGTCATGGGAATGTCGCCAACACGGGGAGCAACAAACGCGGCCAGTTTGCGGTCGCCGTCGCGGTACTCGGTAATAACCTTGTCAGCCTTGAAAATGTCACCTGCGCCGGTCGGGAAATAGCGATCTTTGAAGAAGCCGACCGCCGGGACGACCTCTTCAACGGCTGCTGCCAGAATGATGTTGTCGAAGAAATTCAGAAGAATCTCAGCCATTGTATGTATCCTCCTTTCACATCTCAGTCACGGGCAGGACTGCAATGCCGTTCATACGCAGTGCGCTCTTGTCCGCTTCGGTCATGGTGTACTCGTCCTTGACCACCAGCTTGTCCGGGTTGAAACAGCCAGCCAGATAAACGGTGGTGGTCACATCGCCGGTGGCCGGGACGGTCACGTCGTCGGTCAGGATGCAGTCAGCGGTCAGCGTGTCGCCGGAAGCTGCGGTGCTGCCCAGAATGTACAGCTTGCCGTCCTTTGCGCTCTTGGCGAACACAGTACCGCGGGTATAGGTCGCTTCTTTACTGCCGGTGCTTGCGATCTTGCCAGCACCGACGCGCTTGGGCGGGGTCAGACCCACGATCAGGTTGTCGTACTCGACCTCGCCCAGCTTTTCACTCAGCATCTTAGTTGCCATAGGTCAGTCCTCCTTTTTGGGGTGCAGCAGGTTCTTGAAAGCGGCCCGCTTCTCGGCATCGGTCGGCTTGGTGTTGGTCACGCCAGTACCGCCCACACCGCCAGCGGTTGCACCGCCCACGGCATTTGCGCCACTGGCCTGTGCGTCGTCCTGCACATCGTCCAGCAGCTTATGGCCTTTCTTCTTGGCATCCAGAGCGGCGCGGTAGGTAAGCTCCTGTGCGGTGCAAGCCTTTGCGCCATACTTGGCTTCTGCCACCAGCTCGGACGGGATGGTGTCTGCGATCTCGTCAATGGCGGCAAGACGGTCACGTTCCTGCTTCTGTGCTTCTGCACGGGCATCGTTCACGATCTCATTGACCAGATCAGGACAGCCCGCCCGAAGCTCTTCTTTGTTCTTGAACTCCATTTCGGTTCCTCCGTTGTCGTTGTCCGGCTCTTCCGCCGGGTTGCTGTTGTCGGTGGTATTTACAAAACCGTCCTCTGCGGCAGGGGCCACCACAGCGCGGTTTCGTACAAATTCAGGGGCATCGTCGAAAGCACCCGGCACGGCAACGCTGTTGATGAACAGCGCACCGTTGCGGTTTTCGACCTGTGCCTTGGTTTGATTGCCGGTCGTGACTTCATCCACAAAGCCGTGTTCTTTGGCTTCGCTTGCAGACCACCACGATGTAGCATCCATCCACGCCGCCACTTCATCGACGGTATGGCCGGTCTTTTTGGCGTACTGGTTCAGCACGTTGGTGCGCATCACAGTCAGCGCATCCATAAGCTGCTGTAAGCCCGCCATGTCCACAAACCCGTTCGGGTTCACCCGGATTGGATGGATCATGTATGTTGCATCTTCCGCCGCCTTGACAACCTTGCAATGGCTTGCCACGATGGTTGCAGCACTGGCGCAAATGCCCTCGATCTGCGCCGTGACTGTGCCGATCCGGTTTTCCAGCAGCGCACCGATGGCCTGTGCAGCCCAAACGTCACCGCCGCCGCTGCAAATGCGCACCGTCAAATCCTCCGTTGCCGGGATCGTCGCAAGATCAGCGGCGAACTCTTTCGGGGTCACTTCATCGCCCATCCAGCTCGTTTCGCTGATGTAGCCATAAAGCAGAAGTTCCGCCGTGCCGCCGGTGTCGGCTGCATTGCGGAACTCCCAAAATTTCTTATTATTCGTCTTTGCCGGGGTCGCCGCCGTCCCGTTCAGGAACAGCGGTTTGCTGTTGTGCTTGCGCTCCTGCAATTTCGTCCACCTCCCGTTTCAGTGCGGCTTCGGATTTCCGTTGCCGCATATTTGCTTCGTAACTTCCGCCGGTCATTTGGGCGGTTTCCTGTGCTGCCGTAGAGAAGCCGCTGTTCACCCGCATCTGGGCGGCTGCGGCTTCATCCTTGGGATTCAGGTTTGTCCTTGCCGGGCCGTTCCATGTGCAGTTCATGTAGGCCGCAGCCACAGCCGGGTCAACCAGAAAACCGGGGGCTTTGATCCTGCCCTTGCACACAGCTTCCCGGAACCATGCTTCGTAGACCGGCTGGCAGAAATAATCTGCAAACCAGTCACGGTGCATCCCGGTTGTTCGCCAGAACTCGTTCAGTGCGCCCCGCGCCGCTGAGTAACTTGTGCTGAACTGTTTGTAAAGCACCTCGGACGGAATTTCCAACGCTGCGGCCATCTGCTTTACGATAGCGTTCATGAACGCTTCAAATCCCGTGGTCGGATGTTTGGGGTCTGCAAACTGTACATCTTCGCCGGGATTCAGGTCGATAAACGCGCCGGGAGCCAGCTCTACACTGGTTTTGTCCGGGGCATCCACTTGCACCTCCGGCGGAAGCATCTCGCCAAACGGTATCTCGTCAGACTGATCCGTTTTCTTGATGAACACCGTGAACATGGCCGACACCACAGCGGCGGTCAGCTCTGCGTCCGTGAAGCGGCCCAACTGCTTCAAACTTTCCAACACCGGAGCCAGCAGCGGCACACCGCGTACCTGACCGGCACGGTCACGCTGCATCAGACACAGGATGTTTTGCCGCCCTGTCTTTGCTCCGTAGGCTTCCACCCTCGTCCAATGCGATGTAGACAGAGACAGACCAGCCGCCGCCGTGCTTGCCAGCGGGTGACGGTCGCAAATCCAGTAGGCAACGACCATTCCCGCTGCATCGGTTTCAACACCTTGCACGATCTTTTCAACATGGCGACCGTTGATCTCGCAGGGCGAAAGCACGTCCATGAAGCTGGGCGAACACAGCCGGTCGGCTTCGATGATCCGCAGCCGCAGATCATACGGCACACCGGGCGACTTCTTGTTTTGCAGCACCGCCACAGCGTCACCGTTCAGCAGGAAACCCGTGAACACGAGCTGTTGGAGCATATAGAAGTTATCGAGCCGGTCTGCATCGCAGGTCGGTTTGTTCGCCCACAGGCCAAACTCCCGTGCGATCTGGGCGTTGATCTTCTGGGCTTCTTCATCGGAGATACCCAGAAAGGCGTTGTCGATCTGGGGTGTCGGGGTCAAGCCGCCGCACACCACGTTGGTGCGCATCGTCTTGATTGCACCGGTCGCCAGCGGAACGCCCATAAAGGCATCGCGGCTTCTTTCCCGCAGGACTCGAAGATTATCCTCGATGTCCTCTTTCGGGCTTCCTCCGTGCCATGTCCAGCCCCGCATGGATTTCTTGTGCAGACTGGCTCCATAGTTGGAGTAGCCCGAATTGATTGCCCGTATTGCCGACTGAGCAGCAGCACGTTTCACCGCCCGCTCCGGGGCAATCGCCGTGAGCAGGCTATCAAACATTCCCATGTCAGCCCTCCCTTACAGGTCGCGGGGTACAAAATGCCCCATCCGGTTCCTGCCGTTCCGCTGGCGGGAAAGTTCCGTCACCTTGTTCGACCAGTATTCGATTCGTTTACCGATCTGCGTCAGGTCGGCTTTGGTCAGCGACCGGTTGCCGATCTGGTAGCTCTGGCCGTGCGATACGCTCTCTTCGGCGGCTACCCAAACGTCCAGCATCCGTTGTGCCGTTTCCAGCGTAATTCCTGCCATTTAGATACCTCCCGAAAGTTGACGACGGCCCCGCGCTTTCTTGACCGGCTGGACGGTGGTTCCGTCTGCGTCCGTCTTTTTCAGCACAGGGCGAGAAATGGCAAGAGCCGCGGTTGCGTAATTGCGCAAGTCCAACGGCTCGTTTCGTTTATGCTCTTTGTCTTTGATTTCCCAGTATTCTTTCAAGCGGCCTTTCACAAACCGCACCACTTTCTTCTCAGCCGTTAAGCCCTTGAAGTATTCCTCCGTGTAACCCGCTTCCGGGTTGGACGGGAAATGGCAGTAGTTCGGTCCGGGGGTCTTGACCTCCAACCGCTGGTAGATGGTCGTCTTGCCAGCGTCAACGCCCAGAATGAACAGCTCCGCCTTGACGCGGTTGTTCTTGGACGGGTTGCGGATGAACGGGACTCCGCTGCCGCCCATGCCCTTGATCGCAAAGATGCGGCGGTTGAGCCGTTCCTTGGCGAACCGGTACACCGCGTCGGTGTGGTGTCCGCCGGAGTCGATGCAGGTAGCCAACAGTGGGTAGGCCGTGCCATCCGCCTTGCGCCACGTTTGGAGCAGGAAGTTATCAAGGTCGTCCCACACCTGATCCGACAGCATATCGCCGTAGATTTTCTGGTAGCGGATGCCCCAGCTCTCCACACCCTCGCCCCAGCCGACCACCTCAACTTCAAAGCGATCGTCCTGCACGTCAACACCGGCAGTAAGATACAGAACATCGTCCGGCACTTCTGCGGCGTAGATTTCGCGGCGGTTGAACAGCTCGGTGTCCTCCAACTGGATTCCACGCTCTTCCCACGTTTCGCCCAGCTCGGTGTTCACCCAAACTTTCATCTGTTCGGGGTTTCCGTGGTCAAGGGCGATCTTGGCTTCTATGAACTTCTGCACGACCTCTTTCCAGCCCACAAAGGTTGAAGCCAGCGTGTTCAGGTGAAATCCTCTGGCTTCTGCGCCGGGGTTGGCTGCAACGTACTTGCCGTGAACGCCCTGCTCTTTCCACCGGTATTCATTGGCGATGCAGCCGCACTCCCGGCAGACGTAGCTCACACCCTTGTCAAGATCGTCCGGGTCAAACTTGACGTTCTCCCAGAGGAACGGCTGGTATGCTCCACATTCCGGGCATGGTACGTTCCATTCCTCTTGCGTAGAAAGCAAGTAGGCATCCTCGATTCTGCTGTCTCCCTTGATGGTGGGAGTGCTGACCATGACGGTCTTGTAGTCCCAAAAGGTCGTCTGGCGTTTCTTTGCCAGATCAAGGGGATCGCCCTCAGTTCCCGCGCTCTTTGGGTAACGGTCGATCTCGTCCGCCAGCAGCACCTTGATGGGGCGGCTGGCAAGGCTGGACGGGCTATTTGCACCCACAATGGTGATGTGTCCGCCGGGAAAATTCTTCTTCATGACGGTGTTGCCAGCGTACCGGCTCTTGGTATCTACAAGGCCGGTAAGCCGTGGCGTGTCCCGGATCATGGGAGCAATGCGGTCTTTCGAGAGCGTTTGTCCCATGTCAAGGGTCGGCTGCATACACATCACCGGACATGGTGCATAGTCCATGTAGTAGCCCAACGGGTTGAGGATGAAAGCATCCGTCTTGCCGATCTGCGCTGCTGACATGACCACGACCGACCGGACGTGAGGATTACCAATGGCATCCATGATAGCCCGCTGGTAGGGGGCTTTCTCTGTATGCCACCGCCCCGGCTCTGCGCTGGACTCAGCGGACAGCACCCGGTACTTGTCCGCCCACTGGCTGACGGTCAGCGGCGGTGGCGGACGAAGCTTGCTCAAAACCTCCGCGAACAGCTCCACGGTCTGCGGTTCAAGTTTTACGATCCGTTTCTTCTTCACGTTTCGACTCACCCCTGACGCATTCCGGGAACATACACAGGATAAGCCGCTGATGGATGCGCTTACCCCACGGACAGCCCTTGCACTCGCTTCCGGGTTTATCCGGTTTTTTCTCCGTCTTGTTCATCTTCATCATCCTTTGGCCGCTCCAATGCGACCTGATAATTTGAAAACTCTTCCATGATCTCGTGGAGGGAGCTTTGCAGCAAGTCCATGATCTTGTCCTCGTCGCCGTCCAGCTTGGCGATGTTCGCCGCCAGCTTGTTCGGCAGGGCAAGCAATCTCGAACGCAGGTTCATGACGATGGTGGTCATGCCGGTCATAATATCCGACTTGCGGTAAAGCTCGCCGTTCCGCACCTTGTTCTCGGTTTCAGCAGCGATCCGCTTTTCCTTGGTCAGCTTCGCCCGCTCTTCGTTGAGATCAGCCTTGCCGCCCTCGTCGCCCCGCAGGTAGTTGATGTATCGCCGGACGCTGGAACGTAGATCGTATAGGCCGGGGGCTTTCTCTTCCAGCACCCCCTCGTCCCGGAGCTGGCGTACCCGGCGTTCGGACAGGTCAAGATACTGCGCCACTATCTTTGTCGTGTGGAGCTTCTTCTTCATCCTCTTCGTCCCCCTCCGGGTCTATATCCACTTCACCGGTCGCCCGCATCTTTGCAATGTCAAGGCGGGCCAGTTCCAGAGCGTACCGCTTTTCAAATTCTTCTTGCTGTCGAATCTGCGTCGTAAGAGAAATGATTCTGCCAGAAACTTTGTTCAGAGCTTCCCGCAGTTGGGTCACTCGGACAAAGGCACTGTCCTTGTTGACCATCGCCATCTTCTGCACGGCACTGTCCGCCGTTTTGCCCTCGGCATCCGGGCCGGGTTTGCGCATATCGGTGATGGTGGCTGTGAACAGTTCTTCCGGGTTGCACTTCTCGTACTCCGCGATCTTTTCCATGATGTGCCGTTGCTGAATCCGCAGCAGCTTCAACTCATAGGCGTTGTTCGCGCTGGCCCCGATGGGTATCGCGTCCAGCCATGCCCGTTCCTCTTCGGTCAGCTTGTCAAGGTGGATAGTGCTATACGCGCCGTCTTTCTCGGCGTTGGTGTTGCCGTCCGGCGCACCGCCGCCGGGGTTTCCTTTGGCGTTCTTCTTGCCCCGGCTGTTTTTGTTGCCGGGTTGCCCGCCGCGCTTGCGCTCTATGGCATCCTCCCACTGGTCGATCTTCTTCCAGTTGCGAACCGTGCCGTAGGTCACGCCCAGCGTGGCCGCAAACTCTTTGAGGTTGATCTTCTCGCCCGACCGCCGCCGCTTGACGTACTCAGCCTTGGCGGTGTCGCGCTTGTCGTTCCGCTTCGGCATCCTGCATCACTCCTGCACCCCGTTTCTCGAATCCGCGCAAAAGAAAAAGCCCCACGACATAACGCCGTGGAGCTTCGCTTACTTTTCACTGTACCCATTATACCCGGAAAAGTATATCACAGTGTATCATTTTGAAAATTTTCCCAAAAAAATCCCCCCCTAACTTTTTCAGACCCCCCTCCGGGGAAGTGCAAAAAAGCCCCTATACCTAGAAAATTTTCGGGCTTTCGGACCCGTGAGTGGAAGAATCTTCCTCCCCAGTACCTTGCCGGTGGCCCGAAAAATGGTAGAATATGGTAGAAAAGGCCAAAAAATCGGACTTTTTCAGCCGTCAAAATTGCCAAAAATCCGGGAAAAATCCCGCCAAAACAGCCCAAAACCCCGGCAAAATGACGGAAAAACGGCGGCAAAACACCGGCGGCGGGCATCCTTTAAGGTATCGCGGGGCGGGCTGAACTGGTGACAGGCTGTCACCGATTCGACCCGGCGCGGGGCGGCGGCGGGGTGCTTCCTGTCCAGCGGCGGCGGGCGGGGCATCATCGGCCCGGCGCGGGGCGGCGGCGGGGCGTGGGCGGGGCTTGTCCAGCGGCGGCGGGGCATCATCGGCCCGGCGTGGCCTGTCCGGGGCGATCTTTCCAGCGGGGCGGGGTGTTGCTGCCCTCTCCTATATAGCTATGTAGAGCGCGGCGGCGGGCGATCTCCTACCGGCGCGGGGCATCATCGGCCCGGCGCGGGGCGGCGGCGGGGCGTGGGCGGGGCGGGGCCGGGGTGTGATCCACGGAAAACGCCCCACGGAAAAAGGCAACAAAAAAGAGGTAGGCGCGGCGGCGGGCCGTGTCTACCTCTTTTTTCGCGTCAAATTTTCGGGCGGCTGGAATCATCCGCCGCCGGTGCTGCTGTCGTCGGGCGGCTGGAATCCATCGCGGGCCATTCTTTCCCGCGTGGCCGTCAAAATGTATCCTTGCACACTTTCGCCCGCTTGAGCGGCGGCGGCTTTTATTTTTTCCGCGTCCGCTTTCGGCGGTTTCAAATTTATTTGTGCGCATTTTGCTAAATAGCGATTATTCGTTATTTTTTTCTTTTCATTTATGGGCATTTTGTTCACCTCTTTTCGTTTCGGAATCATTATAACATATTTTCCGGCATTGTACCATGTGCAATTTTGACAGCATGGTACAATGTTTTTTGTGCAAAAGGTAGATTGCATGGTACAATGCTTGACAGTTTAGTTTTTGCATGGTACAATGCAATCACAGCAAAGGAAACACCGCAAAACAGAAAAGAGGTCAAACCGCATGAAACTTTCTGAAAAGATCGCCGCGATTGAATCCGGCGAATATTCCGTAACATGGACGACCCCCGACGGGTCGATCATGAAAGCCGCCGATTATGGCCCGTATTACGTCGTTTATCGCAACGGCGAACCGATGGGCGCGATTGACAGCCCCGATGATCTGGACACTTTCGCCGCCGCGAACCACTACACCGCATGAACCGCCGGACACCTTGACGGGCCGCACCGCTGAAAGCGACCCGATCCCAACGCCCCGCCGGGGTGAATCCACTGAAAAGAGGTGAAAGCCATGAATAAAGAGTTTTTCAAGCTGCCGAAAGCCGTCAAGCGGGCAGTTTGGGCTGCTCTTCTTGCCGAATGGCAAAAGAAAAAGCCCGCCACCCGGTAAAGGGTGACAGGCTTGCAAGATAGGTTTTCGCATCCCGATCTTGCAATGATTTTACCAGTTTTCGCCGGTAAAGTCAAGCGGACACTTTCAAGGGCCGCACCGCTGCCGCGAAAGCAACCCTATGCCACCGCCCCGCCGGGGTGAATCAACAGAAAAGAGGTTTTGAACCATGACAGCACTTGACCGCAAAATAAACCAGCTTGCCGCCCGCCACGGGTGGAGCATCGAGAAGCAAGCCCGCGCCGCCGTCGATTGCTATATCATCGACGCGGCAACCTATGAGGATGCCGGGAAGATCACCGCCGCGCTGAACCGGTGCAAGGGTTTACACCTTGAAACGCTGTCGCCGCTTCACTATGAATCGTGGGCCGTCAAAGTTTGCGACGCTGGACAGTTGGACGCATGGCGGGAGCGGGAGCGGCAAAAGTCCGCCCTTGTTGATGTGTTCTATAACGCATTGAGGACGAACGGCGGCGACCAGAACGCCGCAAAAGCGGTTCAGCGCGAAACCGCTGTACAGTGGAACGCCGTGGAAGCGTTCAATCTGATTTACGCATGACCCCGCCCCGGATACCTTGACGGGCCGCACCACGAAAAAGCGACCCGATCCCACCACCCCGGAAACATCCGGGAGAAAGCCGAACACGAACCCCCAAAAACGAAAGGAGCAAACGAACCATGAAACGAATCTTGACCGCCGCCGCACTCGCCGCCGCGCTGCTGTCCAGCGCACCCCGCGCCGCTGCCGCCTGTCCCTACAAAGTCGGCCCTTTGGGGCGGTATATCGCCCCGGCCATTGTGCAAGGCATGACCGCCACCAACGAAAACCAGATTGAAGTCTGGTGCAGCGACGCGCTGGACGGCGACGACTGGTTTTTCATCGTGGACAACGAAACCGAATTGCGGATCAATGACCGGGTGAATCTGCTGATCGACGCTCACGAAACCCCGGACGACTTCACAGACGACACCGTGGAAGATTGCTTTTTCTGCCACGATTGCGACAAAACCGAAGATTGAACCCCGCCGGACACCTTGACGGGCCGCACCGAACGAAAGCGACCCGATCCCATTCCCCCGGCACACCGCCGGGACGATCCACAAAACGAAACACGAAAGGAAGTATTTACCATGACGAATAAACAGATCATCCGCGCCGCCGCCGAACGTCTTGACCCGGCCACGCTGCGCCAGATCGCCACCGCACACCACACCCCGGAAGAGATCGCCGCCGTTGCTGCATCTTGCAAGATCGTTGACAAGGACGGCAACGAAAAGCCCGCCACCGCCGCGGACATTGAGATCATGTTTGCAGCGGACGAGCTGCACACGTTCGACTTCTGGAAGAAAGAGGGCAAGAGCGTCAAGAAAGGCGAAAAAGCGTTGCTTGAATGCTACTTGTGGAAGTACACCACGAAGCCCAGCAAAGAGCAGCGCGAAAAGGCCGCGGCAGAGGGCAAGGAAGCCGCACCCGATCCGCATTACTACCCTACGAAGTCCCATCTTTTCAGTTGCTTACAAGTTGAAAGTAGCCGCCCCGCGCCGCAAGCCCGGTTCAAGTCCACGGCGGAGATCATCGCTTACAATAAGCAGCTTGCCGCCGAACGCAAGGCCGCAAAGGAAGCCGCCGCAAAAGTTGCCGCCGAAGTTGCCCGCCCTGCGCCGGTCGTCGTTGAAGAGCACCACGAACTTCCCGAACTGGTTCACGTTGAACCGCTGCCCACGAAAAAGGCCGTGAAAAAGCCCCGCACCACGAAAGCCGCCCCGGATGCCGTCAAAAAGGCAGAACAGGCCGCACGGGATGCAATGAACCGCTTTATTGCTGTTCCCGAAACCGACCGCGCCGGACAAGCCGCCGCCCTTGCTGAGTGGCGCACCGCACGAACCGCCGTAGAGGAAGCAAAGAAGCAGCCCGCCGCCCCGGTCGTCGATCTGGACAAGCTCGAAAAGCTGTTTGGTGAGCATTATTCCCGGCTGTACCGCTCTCACGATGACGACGAAAGCCACGAATACCGGGAAGCGGTGAAAGAGTTTGACAACCGTTCAAAGAATGACCCCGCGTTTCATGCGCTGGTGGATCAGTGGGTGCAGAAGATGCACGACTTTATCAGCAGCGACCGGGAAGCAGCCGCCTTTGTGATGGCCTTGCACGAACTCGAAGAAGAGCAGAGCAAGCCCGAAATGGTTCCCAGCGTCCAACAGCTCGACTTTGCAAGCATCGCCGCCGGTGTGCTGGCATGATTCCAGCGCGGACACTCTAGCCGGGTTGCACCGCACAAAGCAGCCCAGCCCCACACCCCGCCGGGGTGAATCACGAAAACGAAAAGGAGATTATACCATGACCGCCAACGAAGAGAAGAACGAACTTGTTGTTGTGGATGTTCCCAACGTCCATATCTACGCTTTCACCGTGTCCGGCTGGCCCACGCCCCGCACCGCCGAAGAGGTGTTGAACGCCGCCCGGAAGAGCACCGCCGAAAGCGTCCAGCGGATCACCCAGATCATCGAGTCCGGCGACTACGAAAGCGACCGGGGATATTGGGAAAGCCGCCTTGCGCAAGAAAAGGCCCGCTCTTATGCCGTCATGACCTACGGCGAATGGCTGGACTTTGAGCGGGAAAAGCTGCTCACCCCGGAAATGGTCGAGATCACGAAACAGGACTATGAGGACGCGCTGAACGTGCTGCCGCCGCGCAACTGGCACACCCGGAACAACATCGAAGAGTTTTGCAGCCGGGAAATGTACAGCGGCACTTACACCACACAATATGCGTTCCAGCTTGTAACGGGCCGCTACTTTGCGAAGATGGTTGATTGCGCTGATTCTTCCACATGGTTGAGCACGATTTTAGCCCAGCAGTGAAACGGATACCTTGACGGGCCGCACCGTAAAGCGACCCGATCCCACCGCCCCGACAGCCCGCCGGGGAAAGCCTACAACGAACCATGAAAGGAAGAACGATTATGTATAAGCTCAACAACAACGCCGCCACTACCATGCCCGTTTCCTACACCCTCTACACCGTCACCACGATTTTTGACCGTGCGGGTCGTCCCACCTCTTGCAATCTCGAAATCAGCGTTACGACTGCAAACCCGCTCTGCATCATGGATTACGAAGAAGCGATCAGCAAGGGCCGCACCCGGCAGAAGTGCCACTTCTTCACCATGCGCGATGCACTCGACAAGGTGGAGAGCGTGGCCGACATTTCCGACACGATGCAGAACGCGCCGCACTTCCTCACCGAACAGGCCGCGCTCAATGCGGGCAAGGCTCACAACGAAAATTGCGCTTGACTCCCAGCGCGGACACTCTAGCCGGGTTGCACCGCTCAAAGCAGCCCAGCCCCACCACCCCGCCGGGGTGAATCCAACACGAAAAGGAGAACAAACCATGACGACCCCGAACGATAGCCGGGACTTTTACCCTACCCCGGACAATCTCGCGTGGGAAATGGCTTACAGTCTGCAAAGCACAAAATACGGCTGGAAGCATCTACCGCAGCCCATCCTTGAACCCTCTGCCGGTGACGGCGCACTGGCCCGCCAGATTCACGCCGTCGCAGATATTCGGCACGATTCCAAAACGGGAGAACTTGACCGTTACAGCACGAGCAAGGCGAAAGAGTTTGATCTTGACTGTGTGGAACTGTCCAGCGACTTCCGCGCCAAACTGAAGAAAGACGGTTTCCGCGTGGTGCATGACGATTTTCTCACGTTCCGCCCCGCGAAGAAATACGCGGCGATCATCATGAACCCACCTTTTTCCGCCGGTGCTGCTCACTTGCTCAAGGCTTTAGAGATCATGAAAGACGGCGGCAAAATCCGCTGTCTGCTCAACGCCGAAACGATCCGCAATCCCTACACGAACGAGCGGAAAGAGCTGGCGCAGAAGCTAAACGAACTCAACGCCCAGATCAAATACATCCCGGACGCTTTCAAGAACGCCCGCCGCGCCGCCCGCGTTGAAGTGGCGTTGATCTCCGTTGACATTCCCGACAAGGAGCCAGTAAGCAAAATCCGGTTGGAACTCAACAACGAAATGACCGACCACATGAAAGCCGATCCGCAGCTTGCCGCGCTGGTGTCTGCTGATCCCATCGCCGCCGCGGTGGAACGGTACAACGCAGCCGCCGAGGGCATCCGCCGTATTTACGAAGAGTACAACGGAATCAAGAGCCTGTTTTCTTCCGCTACCGCAGACGACAAGGAAGCCGAAGTGCTGAACTTCAACAAGAGCTATAACGAAGCGATCCGCAGCTTGCGCGGCTTGTACTGGCAAAAGCTCTTTGACCTGCCCCAAATCCGGGACAACTTAACCAGAGCGATGCAGGACGAATATCACAACCGCGTTTCCGAACTGGTTGACTACGATTTCAGCCCTTACAACATCCTCACGATCCGGGAAGAAATGTCCGCCAACATCGTGCAGGGCATCGAAAGCGAGATCGTGGAACTGTTCGACGACTGGACGAATCTGCACTACAATTCCGAATACTCGAAGAACGTCCACTACTACAACGGCTGGTGTACGAACGAAGCGTACAAAGTCGGCAAGAAAGTGATTTTCCGGTGTCAAGCGTTCAGCGATTGGTCTGGGCGGTTTGAACCCAGTTGGAACGCGGAAAGCTGCCTGTCACGAATTGAACGCACCTTGCACTATCTGGACACGAACGGCAAGAAGTACAACGGTGATGATCTCCGGGCCACGCTGAAAGCTGCCGGGGAAGCCGGACAGAGCCAGAAAGTGCAATTCCACTACTTCACCGCCACGTTTTACAAAAAAGGCACTTGCCACATTGAGTTTTCAAATGACGACATTTTGAAGTCATTTAACCTGTTCGCCAGCCAGAAGAAAGGATGGTTGCCGCCGTCCTACGGCAAGAAAGCCTATCACGACATGAGCAAGGCAGAGCAGAAGATCGTGGACAGCTACGAGGGCGAAGCGAGTTACACAGACACCCTTGCACGGCATCTGATCCCCACGAAAGCCACGCTTTTACAGCTCAACGCATAAAACGGATACTCTAGCCGGGTTGCACCGTAAAGCAGCCCAGCCCCAGCCGCAAGGCTGCCACAAAACGAAAAGGAGATACAAACCATGCGTGAATACGATCCGAACCATCGGTATCAGGTCATTACCTGCGCTTCTGCCGATTTCACCGACGAAGATATGAGTTTTCGTACCATTGCCGAAGCCCGTACACGAATCGCCTATCTGGTCAAGGAGTATGCAGCAGACGGGCGCGATCTGGACGGAGCCGCGATTTTCGACCGCAAAACGAACTGCTGCACCCATCTTTTCGGGTGCGCGATGCTGTCCGCGTTCTCTGTCGATGTCGCCGCACGTTCCGCGCCCCGCAGATACCCCGATATGCCCGCGGCCAGCACGATTTACTACTTCATCTACTGCAAAGGCCCCGGAGATCAGCATTTCGCCCTCTGCGACCCGTGGGGCGGCAGGCGCGGCATGAACAAGGTTTTTGCGCCCCGGTTCACGAAAGATCAGGCGGACAAGGTTGTTACTCGAATGGCCGAACGAAACCCCGGCTTTACCTTTCAGCGGCGACCGGCCCGCTGAATCTCCGCTCCCGGTTCCCCGCCGGGGCTTTTTGTGTTATACTTTCATCAACGAATTTTCTATTTTTCGTGCCAGAGATTGAACTATGCTTTACAAAATGCGTAAAAAGGAGGTCTTTTTGTGAACGAAGCCCAGTTTTTCGCGCCTTGGCGTGTTGTCGCCGAATTTGCCGACGATTCCCGCCTGACCTTTGACGGATTCACCGAAGAGCAAGCCCGCGCAGCTATGGAAGCCGCCCAGAACGAACACGGCGACATTGCGTGGTGGGATCATGTAACCGATGTAAATTACAGCGACGGCCAGTATTACAAGACGCTCCGCCAGCCGCCCACGGTTCATGTGGTAGATTTTTCCGGCTATGACGGCCCGCTGGATGAAAACGGTTTTCCGGTCGGTCTGCCGAACGAGATCAGCGAATACATGAAACAGCAGGGTGAGCCGCCCACCGTTCCGAAGATCATCTTCAAGAAGAACGAACCGAAAGAGGATAGCGAAACATGACCAGCGAAACCAACGAATTTGTCCGCCAGCTCTTGAACCAGATGCAGGAAGAAATGACTAAAGAATACTTCAAGCAGGAAAGCACGACTTCCCCCGAACGGTTAAAGGTGCTGGAAGCGGATGCAAAAATGCGGCTCTGCACCGTTCATCACCTTGCGCCGGAGAACGTCGATGTTTCCGGCCACGAAACCAGCCCCGGCACTTATACATTCACCGTCACCGAACGAATCCCGGTCAGCACGTTCACGATTCCCACGAATTGAACACGAATTTTTTCCATCCCCTGTGGGCATCCCGCTGGGGATTTTCTTTTCTCGTTTTGTTGCTTTTATTCGCGTTTTGCGCTATCATTGAAGTGGAGATTTTGCGCCAGCCGGGAACGCCCCGGCCACACGCAAAAAAGAACACAACGAGGTGAAAATATGTGTCGTAATGTTACCCCCCCCCCCGACGAAAATAGGGTTCCAGAATGGGTGAACCACATTCCCACCGTTTCGGACGGCCCGCTGCTCAAAAGCTACCTTGCCGCCCTCAAAGCCGACATGACACCGACCTGCATTGACGGTCAGACCGGCTATTTCAGCAGCAGACACGGCAACTACGTTGTCACGCTGGACGTGCCGAACGGCTGTGTTTGCGGTAGCCACACCCGGCCTTGCAAGCACCAGTACCGCCTTGCAATGGAGCTTAATCTTATGCCCGGTGATTTCATCCACGATCCCAGCAAAATCAAGTACAAGCTGGACGGCGTAGATTTTGAAACTGCTGTTGACCGCATCGAGCAGCTTCCCACCGCGGCGCAAAAAGAGCTGTTCGGCATCCTGTCCAGCCTGTTCAATGGCAAGGTGTACAGCGGCACTCTTTCAGAGGATTCCGCCCGCGCTCTTGTTGGCGGCAACGTGCTTTTGTGGATTGACGATCCCGCCGGGTATCGGCTCTGCACTGATCTGGACAAAAGCTCTTTCATGCTAGACAAGTACCTGCGTCGGAAATTCGACTTTGACATTTACTTTGACCCCTATAACCGTGGCACATTCTCTGTTCCGCACGGCTGCACCGCCGTCTATGACGAGGACGATCCCGGCCACCCCTACACCGTGACCGCGCCGGATTGCACCGAACAGGACAAGAAGATCAACGCCATGCTTCAAAAGCATCACTGTGACCCTCTGGACGGCTTCACAGTGCGTTTTGGTGAGTGATAATATAAACTAACGCCCTCGACGGAGTTACCCGCCGAGGGCGTTCTATTTTGGCGTATTCGCAAGTTTGTTTTTCTGAGCGGTTCGGAGGATTTGCGGAAGCGGTTCATCGCACACGCGCATAGAGCTTTACCAACTTGCCTTTATAGACAGCTTTCCGGGCTGTTTCCTTGCCCGCTGTCCGGGCGGCTGTTTCTGCCGGTTCTGATAGATTTTCTATCACTTTCCCGGCATACCCAGCACACCGGCCCTTTTAATCGCGCGCGTCATACGCGCGGGAGAGGATTTCTTCGATCATGGGAATTTCATCGAACATCCCGCCCAGAACGACCAGAGCCGCGTCTTTCCACCTCTGCGCAGTGATCTTCTTTTTTCCGATGGAAATTGCAATGCTTTCCCACGTTTTTTGTAACGACCGGTCAGCGTAGACGTACCGCCCTTTCAGGATCGTTTTGTAATCATCGTTCAGGCGGTCTAATTTCTGCCGGATTTCCTGTAAATCCGACTTCAGCACGACCCGCCGGACAATCAGCTCATTTTCTCGGTTCTGGTACTCTTCGTTGTCGGCCAGCTTGACGGCAAGGGACGCGGTGCTGTCGCCGGGTGTGCTGCCATGTGGCATCCCGTCCATCGCAAGGCCCTTGATCGGGCTGTATCGGTCTTGCAGCTCGGCCAGCTCCATGTTGACACTATCAAGCTGCTTCTCGATCTTGCCATAGTAGAGCAAAATCTGTTCAGTGTCCTTTTTCTGCATCCGCGTTTATCCTCCTGCCTGTCAGCTCTCAGATTTCTTTCCCGAAGATCGGCTTCGTGCCGGGTTCTTCGTCTATTGCCGCTTCTATACCCGCGGCCTGCTCATAGCACTGGGCCATTTTGTAGTAGGCCACATATTCGCCGTCTTTCGACCATTCAAGGAACTGCCGGAAGTTGCCCTGTATCTCTTTCAGGGCAGCGGCGATTTCTTCTGTGGTGTAGCCCAAACCGTCCATGACCTCTACAAAGAACCGGGCCACAAGATCACCCGCGCCGCGGCGTTCATAGAGCTGCACCCTCTCCCACTCTTTGCGCGGCCACTTCTCGACCGGCAGGGTGAAGTCCTCTTTCATCTTGGGGGCCGTGCGCTTGCGCAGATTTTCCCGTGCTTTCGGTGTGCCGTACACGTTGGTTTCCAGCGTGTACACCTCACTCCGCCGGATAAGCTCTGCCTGCCAGCGTTCCACCCCGTCCCGATCAAGGTTGAAAAGATTCTGCGCGGCAATGATGGCGCAGTACGTCACCACCTGCCCCACAGCGGCCCGGTTGAGCTTCATGTTCTTCATGGTGTCGCCCTTTGCGACCACGCAGCGGTTGACAGCCTTTTCGTACATCATCTTCCGCACTTCAACAGGCGGCATAGATTTTCCCATGTTCTTCATCCTTTCTGTTTTGCAAGACTCTTCCACGCTTTGACCTCTGCCGCCGTGTCTGCGGTGATATGCTCGATGAAATGCCAGCCCCGCGGCTCGGCCACAAGGTCAATGAACATCCGGCGACGGTGTATGTAATCGCGCTGCTGCCGCCGGACAAACTTTGATTTCACTTCGACGGCTTCAACCGTGCCGTCTGCATAGGTCAGCACAAAATCCGGGGTATAATGCACCGCCGGGAGTTTCACCGCGTCATACTCTTTTTCTGGCAGGAGCAGGAACGTGCGGTGCAGCTCCACTTTCACGATCTTCCCGATCTGCACTTTGGGCAGAATCGTCCCCATGTAATACTCGTACTCGCCCCGGCTGTCAAAGTCCATGCCGATTTTTTCAGCGGTGGCAACTGCGGCGGGAACAGACTGCGGCAAGGCGCACTTTCCCCGGCTTCTGGCCGCGATCTGCGCTTCTGCCTGCGCCCGGTATCTAGGTGGCAGGTCGTCCAGCGTCAAACGGTTCAAGGCTGATTCCTCCTATTCCTCCGCTGTTCCGGCTTGCGGTACAGACGCACGATCAGGTGGCGGGTGGCGTTGCCGGTTATGATGCACTCGCACCGGTGCAAGGTATAGCCGGGGTACATCCTCTCCCAGTAGTCTCGATCTTCCAGCCGGTTCTCACAAACGTCTTTCAGCCGGGTGCGGCTCATTTTCCCGTCATTTGGGCGCGGCATCTTCGGCGGTTTCAGCCCGCGGCTCTGCCGCCAGTGACGTTTGCAGCGCACGTTCTTGGTGATGTACTTTGCGAGGGATTCAATGCTGTTGTGGTCAAACTCCAATGGCTCGCACCGCGATCTGCCGCGCTTGCCCCATGCCTTTTCCACCATTTCACGGGTCAGCCCCGCCGGGTGGGACATGATAACATGATGATGGTGACGGCCCAGCGGCTTGTCCCCGTCCATCGTGCAGTATTCCGAAACCACGATCCATTTCGGGTGTTCGATTCCGTTTTTGTCGCAGATACGGTACAATGCTTTGATGGCATTGGAAAAATCCCGGTCGGCACGTTGCAGATCACCGGGCGCAGGGTGGTGTTCTTCGTTGTAGGTGTATGTAACGGAATAGTCACCGGGCCGGAAGTTCCGGTTTGCCAGCAGTTCCAAATACCGACCACTCTTGCGCAGATTATACGATTCCTTGGCAATGCTGGTGGCAAGCTCTTTCTTTTTCCGGGTGCTGGCCTTGTGCTGCTGCTCTGTCACCTCGAAGAAGTCCACCTGCATAGAGGGGGCCGTGGCATAATTCATACCGCAGATAAATTTCTGTTCCCGAACTCTAAAGCCGCCGGTCATATTCTCCACGTCCTCCTTTCCGCAAACGTCATGGAATTTTCTTAATCATGGGCCACAAACACGAGAGGGGGAACGATGCAGAGGGGAAACACCGGGCCGCGTTCCCTTTGCTCTCTATCCCAGTAGGCTGCTGTAACGCCGCCCTCGTTTTCCCTCTGCACTCCCTTTCCCCGTTGGGGTCAGGTGCATCGTTCCTGTTCTACTCTCTCCCTGTGTCCCTTAGTTTATCTACGGTATACAAGCCCCTTGCCGCCTCGTCAGGGCGGCAATTTAACGACGGGTGTTTTCTATATAATATAGATAGGGGCTTTGACTGGTCACTCAGACAAGCGACATGATCCACTCTGTCAGGTTTTGCAGCAGCACCGACAGCAGGTTTGACAACACAATGCCGACACACAGCCACCAGAGGGCGATTGCGGCCAGTCTGCGGATTTCCGCCGGTTCAAGTTTTTTCATTTTGCTCTTTCCTTTCTTCCCATGCAGGGCAGGTATTTTCCGGGTCAGTGAAGTCCGCCCGGTACTCAGAATTTCCGTTGAAGCACACCCATGTATAGCCGTCATGCCATGCACAGGTGGAACATTCTTTTTTCATGTTCTGCGCCTTTCTTCTATAATCGAACCGCACACTGGACAAAAACTCCCGGCGCAATCGTCCAAACGGTGATCGCAGTTAGAACAAAACGGCACTGTGTATTCTTCGAGTTGCAAAACCCGCTGTGTATAAACCGGCTTTCCATCGTACAAACACTCGTTTGTCGGAACAGGATCATATACGACAAACTGCTTGGGCCGTTTTCTCCATGCGATGTGCGCCACCGGGCGCACCCCCTCCGGGGCGACCCTCGGTGCGCTCTCAACCACGCACATGATCTGTTCCACTTCATCTTCCATGTCCGGGTTACTTTCGCCGCCCAAAATTTCAGGCACGTTCTCCCGGATTCTCCGAAGCAGCTCTTCCGTGTTGGTAAACTGTTCCGTCTCAATCCCTCCCAGCTTTCAGCGCACATTCCGAGCAAACAAACTTCATATCCGGGTTGACCCGCAAAACCAGCTTCGCGTTGTTGGTCTGATACCAGCACTCGCGGCCACACTCCGGGCAGGTTTTCAGTTTCCAATCTGCCGCCCGCGGGTGCGGGACGTTCTTTTTCAGCGGCATTATACCGATTACCCGTAAGACACTACCCATGATCTTCACCTTTGCCTTTCAGTTTCAGCTCGATTTTCGGCTGCGGCTGGTCGCTGCGGTTCAACGGCGCATAATAGCTGACGCACCCTGCAACACCGTCCGGGTTGTCGTGCCACGACAGCGCGTGTCGAATGACCAGCCAAACAATTTCTGCTCTATACGGAATTTTCATCACATCCGAAATTGGAGCAGGGAGAACGCAACGGTTATACAGCTTTTCCATTTCCTCCCGCATGGTATTCCGCCGATGCAGGGCAACGTCAAAAGCATTCTCCCGCTGCTCGTTCGTCTCATACACATTGTTTTTCAGATCGGAATAAAATTTTTCCATGCAGAGATTGTCCGCCATATCCCAGAACTGACCCATGTGCAATCTCAGATACCACTCACAGGCTGTCTTTACCGCTTCTGCCACCGGTCGGCTCATGGTGATTGTCACTGTTTCCACTTCTGGCACGATTTTCTTCTCCATGACTATCCTCCCTTGCGCCGGGCCAGTTGTTCCGCTGGCCGTGTTCAAACTTCTTCGCCATTGCTGCCACCTGAATTGCTTCGACAGCCAGATTTACTGCGGCTTCCCGAATGGCTTTGAAATCGTCTTTCGGCACAGTCTGGTTTGCCTTGACCATGTTCCACATCCGGGTTTCGATGTAAAGTTTCAGCGGCACAATCGCCCGTTCCGCTTCTTCCAGCTCTTCCCGGACAACATTCTGTCCCTCGTGCGGGCTGGCAAACTGGGGGAAGTGTTTGTTTGCTGCTTCCAGTTCCTTGTTTACCAGACGGCGAACATCTTTTCTTACTGCATCCATTGTTTATTCTCCTGTTTTAATTGCAGATCGTATCTACTATCCAATACACAAACCCGACAAGTTGCAAAAGCCTATCGCCCAGCGACCGGTGCTTCTTTTTCTTCTGCAATTTTTTTCTTAGCGAATTTGTTTCAGCTCGTTCGTCAGCAAAAGCAATAGACAAGTGTTCATTTTCTTCTTTCAGGCTTGCAATCATATTTCTTTGAGTTTCGATTATGCCCGCCTGCTTGATAATGACTTCTTGATTGCTTATCCATTTTCTTTCCGTTTCCGAGTGGATTTCCGGGGCCGCTTCTTTAGCCTCTTCTTCGATCATCCCGCAGTATTGCAGCAACACTTGTTCCGCCGTAACAATGTGTGTTCTATCGAATCGGTCAAAGCACTGTTCAACAGCATCCATAAGCTGCTGCGCACCCTCTATGTTTGCTTTCAGGCCACTTTCAATCATGTGTCTAAAATCCTCCTGACTGAAAATTTCCTGCTGGAAGAAGTCATTGAAAAACTGTTCTCCCTTATTGCTCAGTTCATATCCATCTTCTCGAAGCGCGTCATAGTCTATGAGGTGCAATACGCATTGTGCCTGTCCTAACCAGAGCGTTTCGTTGATTCCGATACGAATGTATCTTCTGCTCACCCTGTTTTTCCCTCCAAACGCATTCCCTGAAAGTCAGCAACGCCAAAACTCCCATCCTTGCACGGGTGACAATCGTAGAGCGTTGGCTCCATGATCTCTTCCGGTTCTTTCAAGTCAACCGCTCTGCACATGATTTTCATTACAAAGCTACGGTTACTTTCTTCTCCGCTGGTAGAGCATTCCACAAATTCTTCACCGCACAAGCGGCATTTGTATACTGCATCAAACATCTTCATTGTTCGCTTCGTTCTCCACTTCATCCGTCAGATTATCGAATGTCTGTTCATGCTCTTCCGGTTCGCCGGTGTGAGTTTCAGCCAGCATAGCGACCAGCTCTTGCAGTGTCGCTTCTGCATATTCGTTCAGGGAATAAGACGTGACAGCAGCGCGTACTCTCATGCCATTTTTTACCACATAGTACGTTCTTCCGTCAGCGCGTTTTCTTTGATAGTAGCGAATAAACCCGTTGTTCTTGATTTCGTCCTCAACCGGTGCAAGCTGCGACCAGCAGATAAGGCCGACCATGTGTTTATCTTCCGTTGTGACCGGGATAAGGATTTCTCCCATGTAGTAAATGCCGACGGCCATTTTCTTTACTTCTACTTCGCCCTTAACCGTGTCGTCCAGATTGAACCCCTCAAGATCGCTTTTGTATGCGCAATCAAAATCGTTGTAGACCACCTTTTCGATCATGGTATCTTCGCTGATTCCCAGCAGCGCACCCATTTGGCTGCGGTTCAGCGGGAGCGGGAAGCCTGTCGCACAGTAGATAGCCGATGCTGTTCCAATATAAAAGTCGTCGCTTTTGATATTGTGAAAGACGTTGCACACAAGCTGTCGTTTCACCATCTTTGTAACTCCCGAAAGTTTCATATTCAAACCACCTTTCTGATAACTGCAAACGGCGCATATCCGGGAAACTGTTCGTCTGCGGATTTCTCCGCCGCTTCACCGGCTTCACGTTCCGTTTCCGCTTCAAATTCCTGTCCGATGATGATGCACGGCGCAGTCACGCCAGCACCATTCCAACCGGCAACGCTGATGTAGTACCTGTTCACAAGTCCCGCACCTCCGTTACACTGTCCACTTGGATTTTCTGGTACTGCGGGTAGTACAGGGCCGCTTCTTCTTTTGCCTTGTCCGCTGCGTCAAGTGCTTTCGGTGCTTCTATGCGGTACGGCAGATAGGCCGGTGTTTCCTGCCTATGGCGGTTTGCGTTGCTTCTTGCTCTGCTGCACCGCAGCATGACTAAGTATTTCGGCATTGTCCTTTCCTCCTGTTAGTTTCGGGCATTTCCGGGCTTGAACCGGTAGGGGCCTGTCCCCATGCTCACAGAATGGAGCCGCCGCGCCGGGCGGCTCCGGTAGGAGAAAATCAGTTGATCCCGTTGATGATGGGAATACTGCCATCACCGCCAACGTATGTAGGCAGTTCGCCATTCCAGAGGGAATCGACGTTTGTGATCCGGTAGTATTCCAGCAAATTGCTATTCAGGCTGTCGTTGAGGGCGCGGTTTGCTTCCGCTTTCTTTTCGGCAACGTACAGCTCCGCGTCCGCCGCAACCTTGGATTTCTCCGCTTCTGCATTGGCCGCGATCAAATCAGCGTCCGCCGTGGCCTGTGCTTCAACACGACGTTTCTCTGCATCGGTTTCCGCCTTTTCCTTTTCCTGCTGGGCCTTTACTTTGGCTTCAACGGCATCCGTAAAGGTATCGGTGAAGTCGAAGTTGGTGACGCTGATATACTGCAAGTCAATGTTGTACTCTGCCAGCACTTCCCGCAGCTTCGTGTCCATCTGTGATGCAACGGCATCCCGGTTCGAGATAAGACTGCTTGCATCGTAGTGGGCGACCACGGCCTTGACCGTTTCCTGCACACGGGGAGTAATCAGCGTGTCCTCATACTTCTTGCCTACTGACTTATAAATCGTCATGGCATTTGCCTGATTGATCCGGTAGCCGACTGCAACAGAGGTGGCAACTTCCTGAATGTCAGAGCTGAACGCCGACAAATCCATGCTCATTTCCTGAACACGGTTATCCATCTTGACGATGGACTGCCACGGTGCTTTGAACACCACACCGGCATCCTTTGTGCCATCTTCTACTTTGCCGAATGTTGTCACAATGCCTGTGTAGCCGGTGGGAACGTAGGACACACAGGACACACCGATCAGGATAACGGCGACCACGCCGGGAATAAATGCTGCGGCCTTGCCCTCTTCGGACAGGAGCAGGACGGCCAGCGCAACCAACGCGGCCAGCACTCCGATGATGAAAAAGATCATATTTCCTCGCTTTCGCTCATGTGCTTATGTACGGGCGAAAGCTGCGGTGGGGTCTGATCGTGGGAGGTTCGGTTTCCACCATCTTCCTCTCATGTTACTCGTCCTTTCTTTTCTTGAAGTCTATAAAGCACTCCTTTTCATCTATTGCAAATTCATCAGCATTCCACGATTCCTTGCAATCCAAGCAATATGCCGTCTGGCATTCAACCGGCCCAGAAGAGCTTTTGGTTCTTTTCTTCAGGAGTTTTCCTCTTTTTCCAAGCAACTGATCGTAAGAGAATGCCCAATGATCTGACACAACAATTTGTCCGCCGCAGACCGGGCAGGCTTTACATTTCGTTCCCTCGTACATCCTGTTCCTCCGTGAAAATATCGGTATATTTCGTGTACACCTTTCCGTTATGGAAGTAGAGGTTATAATCGCACTGGGTAATGTACCACCAGAGCTTCTTGTGATACTCCGTCAGCAAATCGTGGAGGTGGTAGGTTTCCTTGTAGTTTTCATCTACCCGCTGGCGGAAAGAAAGTTCGTCAATCTCTTTGCTGCCCGCCACATAACCTGCGATGAAAAGCACATCCTGTTCGGTCATATTGTCGTCAACGACAAATACCACGCGGACTATCTCACCGAACTTTCTTTTAACGTGGAGCAGATCGTCGAATTTATGGACGTGGTACACCACTCGTTCAAACCAATTAAGCGGGAAGTCTTGCACTTCCGGGCTATCCGGGAGATAGCTCGTGTGCATTTCCAACTTGACGTTTCGCCGTTCTGCCGTATAGAAAAGGCCCTCGTAGAATGACCAATGATCTTTCCAATGGAACAGCGGATCGCCACCACCGGACACTGAAACCCACTCCGGCCTTTCCTTGCAGAGCACCTTGTTGAGCGGTTCCTGCGTGCTGAAATTGTCTGTTTCGCTCATTTTCAGCCCATTGTTTCTTGCGATGCACTCCGGGCAGGTGTAATGACAGCCAAAGTTCGTAATGATGCTGACATACTTTCCGGGGTTTGCGTTGACGCTACGCATCGGCATAACTGCTTTTTCACTTTTCATCTTGTTCACCTATTTCATTGCCCCATGCGTCCCATCCGGGCGACCGCTGGCGGGCAAAAAGTTCTATCCTCGGCACGTCACCCAGCAGCTTCACAATCCGCCGCCTTGTTTCTTCCGGCTTCTTGCTATGTTCCTCTACCGGGGACTCTATAACTTGATGTACTGCATGGCTCTTGATCTGCGCCGCTGGTTTGAATCCGGGCGTTACTCCCAGCAGACAAATCTCGGCGTTCGCTCGTGTATACGCTCCCATGCCCCAAAAGTTTGTGTTGCTCTTCCGGTTCTTCTTGATCCACACAAAGGCACAGGTCTTATACTCGAAACCCCATGCTTCCATGACGCGCAGGGCATCAGCTATCTGTGGGAATGTCGCCCACATGAAGCACACCGACCCCCCCCCGCAATGTTTTTAACCGGCAGGGCGCATATATCATCCGTCGTCATGGTGTTATAATGCTGCGCGGCATTGCCCCGGCTCTTTGGGCCGGTTCCACACTGGCGATATGACCACGGAGGATCAGCATAGATCACGGCGTATTTTTTATCTGGCAAATTCATTTGTTTTTCCTCTGGTAGCAGGTAGCACTCCGCAGGATGCAGGTCGTGTCCGCGATCACCGCTTTGTCGTCCCAGTATTCATCTGCGCCAACTTTGCGGGAATCGCTGCCCCACGTTTCGATCCACTCCGGCAAGCTCTGATTCACGGTATCAAAGTTCAGGCCCCACTCTTTGCAGGCTGCAATAGCTGCGTCCAGTTCCTTGCCCGCCCTGCAAGTCCACAGGATCAGGCCAGCACCCGCCTCCTGTTCTTTCTTGGCTTCCTCGATAACGTGCCAGTTTGGTTCCCCGATCTCCGGGTATTTGCTCTGACAAATGCACCCGTCAAAATCAATGGCTATCGCCCTGCGCATTTCGTCCACCCTTTCTTTTTCTGTTCAGTTCAGCAAGGTACTGTTTCCGAACATGGATTGCGATGTGCTGCGGCAAGTAATTGCGGTAAATCTGCGCACAGCCCTGAAACTTGTAGGCGTTGTGTACAATGAGCATAATCTTGATCTTGAACATTTCGGCTCGCCCGATCACGCCCGCGCGATATGCTCTTTCCATTGTTGCTGCAATAGTTTCTTCTTTTGTCATTCCGCTCACCCTCCAAGTTTCGGATCAGGGCATTCCCACTTGTAGTCCTTAAATTGGATCAGCCGATACGTTGCGATCTCGCCCTCTACGATCTCGATTTCCTTGTTGAACTCCATGCCCATTTCATAGCCATACACTCTAAAATCCAAGTTGTACTTTTTGGACATTTCAATATAGGGCTGCTCTTCGATATTCCATGCAGCTTTCATGTTCACAACGAGGATCGACTTCTTGCCCTCTTCGCAGAAGTCCACATACTCGCCTTTTTCTATGAAGTTTCTTCTCGTCCCCTCGATATGAGCACTCTTGTCTACATACAGATACATTTCTTCGCTGTCGGGGTCGTGCTCAAATCGGACAGCACCCTTTACAAGCTCCGTGTGTGCGCCGTCGCCCAGCCAGTTCGTAGTGTAGCAATGCAGACATTCCTCCACCCACCTCTTAATATCTTCCGGTTTCCCGCGGACTTTCAATTTTCCCTCTACCCAGTTCGGCATAATTTATTCTCCTTTCAAAATCCACACCCGATGCTCACCGTACCCGCTCCACGCAAGCGCGTTCTCATGGGTATCAACAGCAACGTCAAGGTGCGCTCCCTGCACTCCCGCGCCCTTGTCCTGCACAATGCGGATTCCTATACCCTCAATGTACAAAACCGTGCCATACGGGAAGATTGACTGATCCGCCGCCACGGTTACGCCCGCCTGTATCGGCTGGCCGCTGGCTGTGACTCCGTGACCCTCCCCGCAGATATGCGGGTATTGCTCGGTGCAGTAAGCCGTGCAGAAAAACACTCCTGCATCTTTCAGCTCAACTTTCCCATCGGCCAGAGCATCAAGGCGAAGTTGCATAGAATCTATAACCTCTTCGTCCTCTACTGCCCGGTCGATCCAGTGCTGCGCCCGGCTTGCATAAATGTCCCGCTGCGTTTCAAGGTCAGCGATCCGGCTTTTCAGCACCCCGACCTTTGCGCAGTTGATGATTTCAGCGGCGCAGACCAGGGCCAGAATCGCTTTATCTCTTCTCGTCACCGTTCCACCTCTTTGGATTTGATCGCCAGCCACCACAGCGCGGCGTGAAGCGCATACTTCGGGCAAGCCTGAACCGTTGCCATGCCTGCCACGATCGGAATTGCTTCTTCGATTTCCTCTTTCTTCGGCATCGACGCAAGATCAAACCTTGCCCGTGCCACCTTTTCCAGAACCCTGATTGCATCAACGTACAGCACGTTCTTGACCTCCTATTTGATTTTTTCTATCCTCGTCACGGTTATCTTTTCATACTCGCGACGGTGGAACTTTTGGATTTTGCGGCGGGCGTTGTACTCTGCTTCGCTCTCACCCCAGCCGTTGACGCGGATTGTATGTACATCCGTTTCGTCAGCGGTGCAGCAGACGACAACCACCTTGTACCTCTGCATCTACTTTCCTTTCTGTGTTACAATGTTCGGGCCTCGGTCAATCATCGGACTTCCGTCTGCACGAGCGGTCAGTGTTCTTGCTACCGTATCCCCGGCATTTGCAAAGGCCGTGTCCGATACATCGCCAACGCTATACGCTACTGCGTGTTCATGTCCTTTTGTTATCGTATACTGCGGGTCGCCATCGTTGCCGATACCAAGTCCCGTTCCTCGACCAAGGGCTTTGTACCGCGTCGCAAGCATTGTGTTTATTGGGAAGCACCCGTGGCTTTCAAAAAGCGTTTGGTCTTGATGGGTTGCCAGCGTTGCGGAAAGTTCTTCTTGCACAAGTGCGCCCTTTCCGCCGCCCTCACATCCTCCACGGATTTTCATGGTATATGCTGCTGCCCCCCCCCCGCTGGGTTTTGATGCCACCATTCGATCATGCCATGAATAGCAGTCAGCAGTAAGTCCTGCAACTTCCCCCCCCTGCGGGATGCACGGGTCAAAATTCCATTGAGTGCCTTTTCGCTCAAAAACGACCACTCCGGCGGATTCTCCACAAGTATCGCAGATAGCATATATTCTTCGCCTGCGCTGGGGTACTCCCCAAAATTGCGCGTTGACGATTCGATAGGCAACAGCTCCGTAATTTGCGAAGTTCCTCCACTTTCCGTGCTGCCGAATAAACTTAGCTGCTCCACTTCCGGTAAATTCTCTAAGACAGAGCAGTTCATTGAGGACAACTTCAAAATCTTCACCTCCGTTCGATGAAAGTGCGCCCGGCACGTTTTCCCAGATCACAAAGCGTGGGTATCTTCCGTTAGTTGCTGCCAGCATTTCCCGGATGATCCGTATTGCTTCTCTGAACAGGCCGGACCTTTCTCCCTTCAAACCGGCGCGTTTCCCTGCAATGCTCAAGTCCTGACAGGGTGAACCGAACGTGATAATATCCACCGGTTCGATTTTCGACCCTTTTATTTCCGTTACACTGCCCAAATGCTTCATGTGCGGCAGATGGGTTCTTGTCACCGCAATCGGGTAAGGTTCTACTTCACTCGCCCAGACCGGATGACCGCCGCACATGGCGGCGCACAGCGGCATTGTTCCGCTTCCGTCAAACAGGCTTCCCAGCTTCACCTCATGCGGCGGTTTTCCAAGCTCGCGGAATGCGTTCTGGACAAAGAAAATGGCATTCGGCAACGCCATTCCATTTCCCCACATCGCATATTCTGCCGCCAAACTGTGCAGCCCATCGTGCCACCGCATCAACGCTTCATCGCTCTTTGCGCCGTCCGCGCGAAGGATGGTCTGTTTTGGTTTTGTCTTTTTGATTTCGCAACTTCTGGCATAGACTTCCCGCCAGAAGTTGAACTCTTTCGGATTTTTCAGCGATTCAATTTCCGCCCATCCATCCGGGAACCCTTGCAATCGGCTGCATTCCAGCGGAATCAATCGGCGGACGATCCAGTCCGGCTGTTCTCTTTCTTCGCAAACCACCGTTTCTGAACCCCCTCCCAACGCTCCACCTGATTTTTTAAGCGTTCCGCTCACATCATCCTCTATGTAACTGTCATATTGCAGCTCTCTATAAGCGACTGCGTGGCGGTCTACTGTATTCAGCGTAAAAGACGTATCTTCTTTTACGCCGCTCCCGTTTTGGTTGGTGTTCCTATCCACAAAATTCCCGGCCAGACACATTGGTTTTTCTCTGTGAAATTTCCTTCTACCCCCCCCCCCCCCGAATCAAAATCGACTGTGACCTCATGGCCGACGCGCTGTTCAGGAGAGTTGGAGCAATACCATCCGAACTATATACCCTTGCTCCTTGCGGAAATTCCGGTGTCAAACATTCGATTTCCATTGACGTTCTCCATTCTTTCTTGTGCGGACGGTCGGGATCGAACCGACCTTTCGGCTCAGAGTAACATGGGAGCCGTTCTTCTCCATTGCGCATCCGCATAATAGACACCCGCCGCCCTGCTGAACTCAAAGAAAGACAGGGCGGCGGGGCGGTCTGATCTACCAAACCAGACCTACCACCTTTGGCTTGGGTGGATCGGACAAGGCATTTCTTCGCTCATGCAGCGGGCATACCTTTCAACCTCCGTCGTTGTCATGCAGGTATGGCTTGACGCTTCGCGCCTGCCGGTGCAGTCCGGCTTCCATGATTTCAAGTAAAGCAGGTGCGGACGGGGTTCGGCCCCGCTTGCGGTGGTCGGTCGCGCATCCAACCGCCCCGCACCACATATAAAAGCCGCCCCGCTGACGCGGCGCAGGGCGGCTTGTTTACCTCGAAAGATGTTTTGTATCAGCAGCACCCTTGTTGGTTTTCTCGTAATGCTCACAGTTCAGGTTGTACCCATCACACGGCGCACACTTCGCAACCGTGATTCTGAACGTGTGGCGACACTGTTCGCTCTTGCGAACTTCCTTTACGGTGGGGCTTCTAATATGTACTTTCATGTTCTTACTGCTCCCCGAAGATGCCTTTAAGAATTTCTTTCAGCACACCCTCGTCCCGGGCAGCGTTGAAACCGCTGCTCATATCGAACGCACCGTTGCGGTTCCCGAACTCCGCCTTGCGCCGCATCGCCATAATGCGAATGGTTCCCACGATTGCCCTCTCCATCGCATCTACCGCTTCTGCGTCGTTAAGGCTTTTGAAAATGCCGTCAGCACCTTGCGCCACCAGAAAGCCCAGCTTGTACGGACTACCTTTCGCCCTTACCTGCGAGCATCCTTTTCCCTCGTCCACCACCGACAATTCAGCCGGTTCGTAAAAGCACTTTTCCATGTCGTTCATAACTTTGTCCTTTCTTTGCTTGATGAATATTCGGAAGTGGCGGCGCATCCCAGAGTCAGCACTGGGCGGCGGGGCCATGAGAAAATCCCTGCCTGCACTGGCTGCGCCATAGAAAGGAGCGGTGTCGTACAGCGTGATGCTCCCGCTCCTACCCGTGCGGGTCGCCCTGCCGTGTTCTTTTCATCCCCAGCAGGTAAGATGCCGGTCTTGCGGAAACCGGCTGACCGGTGCGCTCCCTAAGTGCCTGGTCATGTGGCAGGCGTGTTTCGGTACGCCCAGACCGTTTTTATTTGAACCAGCTCTTTGCGTTGTCCCAGTTCTGAACAGCAAATGCAACGAGCCACAATGCCGTTGGAATTTTCCAATCAAATACCCACCCTGCAAAACAACAGGTCAGGTAAACCGGAGTGGCGAACGAAGCCCACGATAGGCCCAACGCAAACCCCATGATAAAGCACTCTACAAAATAGATCAGCATTTTCTCTCCCGGCTTTTGGCTGCGCTACCGCGCAGCCCATCAGCTTTTCAGCGTTCAGCTTTCTGCTTCTTCTTGAAGAAAGCGGAACGGCCCCCGCTGCTCGTCCACGAATGAGAGCGCGGACTGCTGAGGTGCAAGCTGAACACGCCTGCACCCTCGCCATAGTACCAGCCGCCGCCGCGGACCGGAATGTATTCGCCCTCAGTTGCATCAATGTAGCAGTAGGCTTCTTCCTCCCCTGCGAACAGCGCATACTCTTTGAGCATTTCGCTCTTGCATTCCGTCTTGACCTTGCCCCACTCAGAGCTGCCCACGCCGCCCGCTTCATCGTTGTCAGTGGTAAACACGATCTCGCTGCCGGATGCGGAAACATACACTGGTGCGCCCTTATCGTCCGTCAGCAGCTTCCAGTCGTCGCCGCACTGGGTCAGGTCGGTTTCGGGGAGTGCTGCATCGTTATTCGCGGCCACCATCAGCACACCGTTTTTAATCCGCAGACCGGCCAGCACTTCCCAGATATTGCCGCACAGATCGTGGACACCGGTTTTGGTGTGATCGTGCGTCCACGTTTCCGGGCCAGTTCCGGTGAGCGTCCGATTGCTGTTCGGTGCTTTCTGGCCGTGCTCCTTATGGTCGCCATGCCATGCGCCGTAGTCGGTGTTCCCGTGCGGCAGAGTCCCCAGTTTCAGACTAAGGTTTGCAAGGAAGCCCCACTCTGCCGCCGTCATTGGATGCCAGCCCTCGCCCTTGCTGAAACAGGCTTTGGAGAAGTCGTCCAGCGTGATGTTTCCCGCCGGTTTCTGAAACGGCAGGCTGTACGGCTTTCCGTTAATCATCACATTGGGGTACACGGAAATATAGATTTCGTCGTATACCTCGCCGCCGATGATGAACGCCGGGTGCGGCTTGTCGCTGCCACCGAACAACTCTTTATTGCTCATGCGGCGGAATCGGTGCATGATGGACGGAATGCCCGCATCGTCATAGATTGCCACCACGTCCCAGTCTGCGCCGGGTGCAACTTCTTTCGGCGTGGTCAGCGGCTTCATATCTCCCGTGTTCAGTTCTTCCGGGTCACGGCAACCGTCCTCGAAAACGGAGGGAGGAAGAGCCGGGAAATAAAATCCGGGTGCGGCATACTTGTCCGCCATGTCAAGGAATCTGCCGGACAGCTCCCGCACCATGTCGTCGCTTCCCTCTGCCCTCATGCTCAGGCTCATGTAGTCAAGTTTCACTTTCGCCATGTTCGTTCTCCTTTGCTGCTTTCATCTGTTCACGCCGTTTCTGGCGTTCCCCAAACTTGCGACGTTCCTCTTCTTCCTCTTTGCGGCGGCGTTCGGTTTCTTCGTACCGCCACCGGCCATAGGATTTACCCGCTGCATCCGCCTGTCGAGCATCCAGCATCAGCCGATCCGGGGTAATGCGAGTTTTGCGCTGCGCACGTTCCGCCGGGGTGGTCTGGCTCTTTGCATTGCAGATCGGACACAGTTTGATGAACGGTGACTCCGCAATGAATGTTTCCTTACAGGCCGTGCAGGTCTTAAACATCGGCATTTGCGGTGTCCTCCTGCTTCTTATGATGGATGCTGCGGCGGGCATCGCAGATTCTTTTCTGCGCCAGCTCTGCGCTGTACTCGCAGTTCCCGTTCTTGTCCACCCGCCCGGTGTCCCCGCGGCGAAGCTCGTTATAAATAGTGGAGCGGTGAACCCTCAGAGTTTCCGCGATGCTCTCCACGCTGATCCTATCGAGGTAATATTTTTCCAGCTCCCGACGATCCTCAATCGTCAAATGTCTGCCGCCCAAAGCTCTCTCAGCCCCCTTGTTTCCTAAAAATGCGCAAAAAAATAAACCCGGAAGAAACCGTGTCGATTTCTTTCGAGTTTATTTTAACTATTCAGCCCTTCCTGTACAGCACAGGAGGGGCGGCAGTGTTCAGATAAAGCTTAGCCGAAGATGTTGATCAGGATACCGGCAGCAACAGCGGAGCCGATAACGCCAGCGACGTTGGGGCCCATGGCGTGCATCAGCAGGAAGTTGGAGGGGTTCTCGCTCTGGCCGACCTTCTGAGAAACACGGGCGGCCATAGGAACAGCGGAAACACCTGCGGAGCCGATCAGGGGGTTGACCTGACCGCCGGTCAGGGCGTACATCACCTTGCCGCACAGAACGCCTGCAGCGGTACCAAAGGAGAAGGCGATCAGACCCAGCACGATGATGAACAGGGTGCGGCTGTTCAGGAAGGTGTTTGCAGAGGTGGTGCAGCCAACAGACAGAGCTAGGAAAATGGTGATGATGTTCATCAGCTCATTGCCGGCAGTCTTCTGGATACGATCCACAACGCCGGACTCTTTCATCAGGTTGCCCAGCATCAGCATACCGACCAGAACGGCAGCATCGGGAACGATCAGAGAAACAATGATGGTGACCATGATGGGGAAGATGATCCTCTCGGTCTTGGACACGGTGCGCAGCTGCTTCATTACGACCGTACGCTCTTTCTTGGTGGTGAGCGCCTTCATAATGGGCGGCTGGATCACGGGCACCAGAGCCATGTAGCTGTACGCCGCAACAGCGATGCTGCCCAGCAGCTCAGGTGCCAGACGGGAGGTAACGAAGATGGCGGTAGGGCCGTCTGCACCGCCGATGATGGAGATTGCAGCGGACTGCTTCTGGGTAAAGTCCACAATGCCGGTAGCAGCCAGCAGACGAGCGCCCATGTAAGTACCAAAGATACCGAACTGAGCGGCAGCGCCCAGCAGCAGGCTCTTGGGGTTGGAGATCAGGGGGGCGAAGTCGGTCATGGTACCGATGCCCAGGAAGATCAGCGGGGGGTAAATGCCCAGCTTGACACCCATGTAAAGCATATCGGCCAGACCTCCGTTGTTCAGGATCTCGATCCACATCGGGTGCTCGAGACCATCACCAACGAAGTACTGCATGTGGATAATGCCGCTGCCGGGCAGGTTGGCAAGGATCATGCCAAATGCCATGGGCAGCAGGATCAGGGGCTCAAATTCCTTCACGATGGCCAGGTACAGCAGGAAGCAGCCCACGCAGATCATGATTGCGTAGAGGTAGCCGCCCGGCTCACCGAACCGTGCAAAGCCGGAACTCTGGAAAATACCGACCAGAGTATCGATAAACTGTGTCATGTTTTTCCTCCTGTGTTAAAAAGGTGCGGTGGTGTCGTTGACACCAGCCTTGCTCCAGCCATTTGCAGCACGGCGCACGGCCTTCAGGGTGTACTTGCCATTGCCCATGGCATGGATGGCAGCCATAATTGCGGCAACCACATCGCCGGGAATGCCTTCCTCCACCACAGGGGCGGGAGCAGCCTGCTGCACGGGGGCGGCGGGCTTTGCGGCAGCCTTGGGAGCAGCAGGCTCCTTGGCTGCCTTCTTCTTGGCGGCCATACCGTCGAAGATCTTGCCTTCCAGCATGATGATGAGCATCAGCAGGACGAGGATGGCAAACACCAGCACGATACCGGTAATGGTGATAACCACATCAGAACCCAGATTCATGGTCTTCCTCCTAATAATAATTTACTCCGCACTCCGGAGCAGACCCCGGCGCGCAAAAAGCGATTTGAAAATATTATACAATATTTCCCGACCTGATTCAACAAGTATGAACAAAATTTTGTTGCAACTTTTCCAATTTCTTAACGAGCCGGGTCAGGGCCCCGGTTAACGGCGGCCCATGCGGGGGGTCGCATCCAGGAAGCCGGTCTCCAGCTTATCGTTCAGGCCCAGGCTCATGGCGGTGCCCAACGCCACGCAGTTCACGGGATCGGGCGAGACGGTCACATCCACCTTGAGCTCCTGGCTCAGGTATTCGGGCAGGCCGTGCAGCTGTGCGCCGCCGCCGGTCAGCACCACACCATTGCGGAAGATATCGCCTGCCAGCTCGGGCGGGGTCTTTTCCAGCACCTGATGGGCGGCAGTGCCGATCTGCTCACTCAGCATCATCACAGGCTCGTAGAGGTCGCTGGTGGAAACATTCACCTTGATGGGCAGGCCGGTCAGCAGGCTGCGGCCCTTCACCTCCATCGTCTCGTCAAAATCAGCCTTCTGGGGGCAGCAGGCGACATTCTTTTTCAGCTGCTCTGCGGTACGCTGGCCGATGGCAATGCTGAACTTGTTGCGGACATGCTTCAGGATCTCGTCATCATAGTGGTTGCCCGCCACACGGACACTGGTGGCCTTGACCTTGCCGCCCAGAGACAGGACAGCGATATCGGTGGTGCCGCCGCCGATATCAATGATCATCCGGCCAGCGGGCTGGGTGATGTCGATGCCGGAACCCAGTGCAGCGGCAATGGGCTCATCGATCAGGTAGACCTGACGGGCACCAGCGGCCATCACGGCCTCCACCACGGCATCACTCTCAATGCCGGTGATGGCAGCGGGCACGCAGACAGCCACCCGGGGCTTGACCATGTGGGAGCTGTACACCTGATTCACAAACCGGCAGATCAGCTCCCGGGTCATGGTGTGGTCGCTGATGACGCCGTCCTTCAGCGGGAAAATGGCGGAAATATAGTTGGGGGTGCGGCCTACCATGGCCAGGGCCTTGTCGCCCACCTCCAGCACGGAGTTCTTGCGGGTATCCATTGCCACCACGCTGGGCTGGTTGAGCACGACCCCCTGCCCTGCCTGTGCAATGATAATGGTCGTTGTGCCCAGATCGATGCCGATGTCATTCTGTGCCATAATGAAACGTTCCTTTCTCTGCTCCCCTGTTTTCTATCGTAAATGCCCGTTCGGGCGGGAAATCAAATCAATTTATATTGTAACATAAGCCAGTAAAAAAGTATAGACCAAACCTCGCCGTCCTCCCTGTGGGATGCCGTCCTTCACTCTGCCGCCATCTGTTCCGGCGGCAGATTCTCTTTCAGCAATTCGCACAGGCCGCTGTACCGCAGGTTCTGCCGGACATTGGACATCATCCGGTTCACCACGTCCCGCCGCCCGGCCACGATGCACAATTTACGGGCGCGGGTCACGCCGGTGTAGAAGAGGTTGCGGTAGCAGAGTCTTGGCGGCACCTGCGCCACCGGCAGCACCACCGCCGGGAACTCGCTGCCCTGGCTCTTGTGCACCGTGATGGCGTAGGCGATCTCCAGCTCGTTCAGGTTTTCCGCCGGGTAAAGCAGGCGGCGGTCATCCATCCGCACCACCATGGAGCGGTCGCGCATGTTGATGGATTCCACAATGCCGATATCACCGTTATAGGCTCCCACGCCCTGCTCCCCGCCAATGCGGTTCCAGACGATCTCGTAGTTGTTCCGCACCTGCATCACCTTATCGCCCACCCGGAACACCCGGGAGGCGCTCTGGAGCTGGGGTTTGCCCTTCTGCTCCGGGTTGAGCAGGTTCTGCAATTCCACATTCAGCGCCTGGGTGCCGGTGGGTCCCAGCTTGGTGGGGCAGAGCACCTGAATGTCCCGGACAGGGTCAAAGCCATAGCTCCGGGGCAGACGGGTGGTGACAAGATCGCACACCAGTTTCTGTGCCGCATCGCCGTCCGATTCCAGAAAGAAGAAATCGTCTGTCTTGCCGCCCTTCTGCAGCGGCTCACTGCTGATGATATGGTGGGCGTTCTCCACAATAAGGCTGCGTCTGGCCTGCCGGAAGATCTCGTTCAGGCAGACGGTGGGCACCAGTCCGGAGCGGATGACCTCCCCCAGAATGTTGCCGGGCCCCACGCTGGGCAGCTGGTCGGCATCGCCCACCATAATAATGCGGCAGCTGTACCGCAGGGCTGCAATGAGCGCCTGAAACAGCTTCACATCCACCATACTCATCTCATCCAGAATGACCACATCGCATTTGAGCAGGTTCTTGTCATTGTGGATGAAGCTGACCACGCCGCCGGAGTAGTCCACCTCCAGCAGGCGGTGGATGGTAGAGGCCTTGCGGCCGGTCAGTTCACTCAGCCGTTTGGCCGCACGGCCCGTGGGAGCACAAAGTGCCACCCGGTCTGCCTGATGTTCCAGCAGCTGCAGGATGGCGTTGACCGTAGTGGTCTTACCGGTGCCGGGGCCGCCGGTCAGCACAAGGCAGTTTTCGGTCATGGCCTTGCGGATGGCTTCCCGCTGCAGGGGCGCATAGGCAAACCCCTGGGTCAGCTCCAGCACCTGGATGTTTTTATCAAGGTCCCGCACCGTCTGCTTTTCCCGCTTCGCCAGCAGGGCCAGCCGGTCTGCAATGGCCTGTTCTGCTTCCAGCAGGTCAGGCAGATAGATATACGGCACCGCCTCCAGCATCTTTACGCCCAGCTGCCCGGTCTCGATGCAGTGGTCCAGCGCGCGGGCCAATTTCTCGGGCGGCTGCTGGATGAAGTGGGATGCCGTGTCAAGCAGCTGCGCACGGGGCAGACAGGTGTGGCCGTTGCCCGCGTTGTGGCGCAGGGTGCGCAGAAGCGCTGCTTCCAGCCGCTGGGTGCAGTCCCCTTCCATGTGGTAATACTGTGCAATGCTGTCGGCATGGCGGAAATCCAGCTGCAGGGGTTCCCCACAGAGCAGATAAGGGTTCTGGGAGATGGCCTGCATGGCACTGGGGCCAAAGACGCGGAACACCTCCATGGCGCGGCGGGGGCTGATCTCGAACTGGGCCAGATAGGCGATCAGCTCCCGCATTCCGAACATCCGCTTGAACTCCTGCTGGATGCGGTCGGCCTTGTCTGCCGAGATGCCGGGGATCAGGGTGAGCTGGGCGGGATCGTTGGCGATCACTTCCAGCGCCGCCGCGCCGAATTTGTCGATGATCTTATTGGCCGTGCGTGCCCCGATGTAAGGCAGAGAACCGCTGGCAAGGAAGGCGTACACTGCCTCCAGATCCTTCGGCATATCGGTCTCGCATTCCTGGGCGTGGAACTGGCGGCCATAGGTGGCGTGGTTCTCATATTTACCGCGGCAGACCACACTCTCGCCCGCATGGAGCTCGCCCACGATCCCGCACACCACGGTGACCGTGCCGCCCCCGGAAATTTCAAACACCGTGTAGCCGTTGTCCGGGTTCTCGTAGATAATGTCCTCCACCGTTCCCTCGATCTGTTCCAGCTCCATGCTCCTCACCCCCTTGTGACATAATTATTTATAGTATAATCGTTTTGGTGTTATTTGTAAAGGAATCGGGCAGGCCCTGCTCTATACAACCTCTCAGCTTTGGTGTCGCGTGAGGCTTTCCCTCTTCGCCAAGGCCTCCCCTACTAGGCAACAAAAGAGCCGCCCTTCTGCGGTTTCGCAAAAGAGCGGCTCAATTTTTACAAGTTTGCGTGCGGTCTTGCTTTTTCCTGTTTCAGCTTCCGGAACACAACGATATACGCCGGGATCAGGAAGAAGCAGGCAAAGAACCATGCCACCGGGTTTGCAATACAGGCGGCAAAATAGCCCCACAGCGGCACGAACAGGAAACCCACCATAGCACGGGCGATCATCTCTGCCACACCGGCAAACATGGCCAGGCTGGAATAACCCAGACCCTGAATGGTGTAGCGGTAAATGATAAGGACCGCCAGCGGGATATAGAACACGCTGTTCCAGAAGATGAAGCTCTGGGCGTTGGCCATGATCTCGGTCTGGCTGCTCTCAAGGAACAGGCCGATCAAAGCCTTATCCAGCACGCGCAGGATCAGGAAGGATGCCACGCTGTACACACAGCCGATGCCCAAGGCGGTGTTCACGCCCTTGTTCACACGGTTCAGGTCGTTGGCACCCATGTTCTGGCTGGCGTAGGTGGTCATGGCCGTGCCAATGCTCTCCAGCGGGACGGACAGGAACTGCGCCGCCTTGCCGCCTGCAGTCTGCGCTGCCACGATGTCGCTGCCCAGGCCATTGACCGCACCCTGCAGCACAACGGAACCGATGGCCGTGATGCTGCACTGCAGGCCCATGGGGATGCCCATGCCGCACAGCTTGACACAGTGCTGTCTGCTCAGGCGGCTTTCTTCTTTGTTCCAGCGCAGCTCATTATAATGCTTGAGGATGTACCACAGGCTGCCCAGACCGGCCACTGCCTGACTGAACACGGTGGCGAACGCCGCACCGAACACGCCCATCTTGAAGGTGATGATGCAAAGCAGGTCCAGCCCGATGTTCAGAAAGCTTGCCACCAGCAGGAAGTACAGGGGCCGCTTGCTGTCACCCAGAGCGCGCATCAGGGCGCTGGTCATGTTATACAGCAGAGTGAACGGGATGCCGATAAAGATGGTGCGGATGTAGATATCTGCCAGATCAATGATGTTGTCCGGGGTATTGGTCCAGACCAGAATGGAACGGGTCATGGCCACCGTGACCACGGTGAGCACTGCGGCAAAAAAGACACTCAGCCAGACGGCATTGGCGGTGTAGCGGCGCATCTCCACATAGTCTTTCGCCCCGAATGTCCATGAGATGGGGATGGAAAAACCGCAGGCAATGCCATTGACAAAGCCCAGCACCAGATAGTTCAGACCACCCACACTGCCGACCGCCGCCAGGGCTTCCACGCCCACAAAGCGGCCCACGATGATGGTATCTGCCAGATTATAGAACTGCTGGAACAGGCTGCCCAGCATCAGCGGCACCGCAAAGGCAAGGATCAGCTTGAGCGGGCTGCCCTGCGTCATATCTTTCGTCATACGCACGTTCCTCCTTGGGAAAGCATCACAGACCTTATCACACGAATTTTTTCCGACAAAAACGCCCTGCCGCGCAATGGGCAGGACGTTTTTGTTCATGTGGGTATTATATCAGGTTGTGATGAATTTTCAAGAGGCTTTTTCAAATTTCTCAGTGCTTCCCGGCCAGATGCATCAGCAGCTGGAACAAAACGCTCCAGAAACCCGTTCCGGCATTGCCCGAAGGCGGGGTCTCCTCATCCGGAACGCTCAGCGGCGGGTCATTCTGAATAGTGTGCGAGGAACTGTCTGGTACGCTCCTCCCGGGGATGATCGATGAGCTGTTTGGCCGAGCCTTCTTCCACGACCACGCCGCCATCCATGAACAGGATGCGGTCGGCCACATCGCGGGCAAAGTGCATCTCATGGGTAACAATGATCATCGTGGTCTTGCGGTCAGCAAGATCACGCAGGACCTTCAGCACCTCGCCGGTCAGCTCCGGGTCAAGGGCGCTGGTGGGCTCATCAAAGCAGAGGATATCCGGGTGAAGCGCCAGCGCGCGGGCAATGGCTACGCGCTGCTGCTGGCCGCCGGAGAGCTGATGCGGGTAGTGGCCGGCCCGCTCCGAAAGGCCCATCTGCGCCAGCAGCTCTCTTGCCTGCTGTTCCAGCTCCGCGTGGATGGCCTTTTTGTTTGCCTGATATTCCGGACGTTCCTTTGCCAGCAGTTCTCCTGCCAGCATCACGTTCTGCAAGGCCGTGTACTGCGGGAACAGGTTGAAGTTCTGGAACACCAGACCAAAGTGGAGCCGCTTTTTGCGGATCTCGCTTTCCTTCTGGGTGGCAGGGTCGGCGGCATCCCACATCGTCTCGCCGTTCACCTTGATCACACCCGTGTCAGGCCGTTCCAGAAAGTTCAGGCAGCGCAGCAGCGTCGTTTTGCCGGAACCGGACGAGCCGATGATCGCCAGCGCTTCCCCCTGCTCCAGATCCAGGGAGATGTCCTTCAACACATGGGTCTCGCCAAAATTTTTTCCGATACCGGAAGCTTCGAGCAACGCCATAATCTATCTGCCTCCTTAGCAGCGGAAATAATCGAGCTTTTTTTCAGCCCAGTTGAACAGGATGGTCAGCGCGCCCACAAACACCAGGAAGAAGAGCGCGGTGGAGAACAGCGGCCAGATCAGGCCCTTTGCGCTGTACTCCTTGGCCATCATAATGATCTCCTTATTGGCAATGGTGTTTGCCAGCGAGGTATCCTTGACCAGCGTGATGATCTCATTGCCCATGGGGGGCAGGATGCGCTTGACGACCTGAAGCAAGGTCACCTTGAAAAAGATCTGTGTTTTGGTCATGCCGAGCACCTGCCCGGCCTCAGTCTGCCCCTTGGGCACTGCTTCAATGCCGCCGCGGTAGATCTCAGAAAAATAGCAGGCATAGTTGATGGCAAAAGCCACCACCGCCGCCACCATCCGTCCGCCGGAGCCGGAGGGCCAGGGGTTGTTCATGCCCAGCAGGCCGGGGCCCAGATAGATCACGATGATCTGCAGCATCAGCGGGGTGCCGCGGATGATCCAGACAAAGGTCTTGACCAGCCCGGCCAGCGGCTTGCAGCGGCTCATGGAGCCAAACGAGACCACCAGCCCCAGCGGCAGTGCAAACAGCAGTGTCAGGGCAAAGAGCTCACAATTGAGCAGGAACGCGCCGGACAGGCGCATAAGAATCACAGACACAAAAACACACCTTTTTTATTCAGAATCCATATTCCCCTTCCATCACAGCCGGTGAAAGTTCCCTCTGCTTAGGAGCCTTTCACGCATCGGCAACAAAAAGCCTCCCTCACCGAGGGAGGTTGCATCGCATCGCGATGACAGAAGGAGTTTTTCAACAAATTCAGTCAGCCAGTGCCAAATCGTACTTATCGGCCAGTGCCTGCATGGTACCATCGGCCTTCAGTGCATCAAAGGCCCCATCCACAGCGGCGGCAGCATCACTGCCCTTGCGGAATGCCACACCGTACTCCTCGGCGTTCAGCTCGTCCACGATCTTCAGATCGGCATAGTCAGTGCCCTCACCGATCATGGCGTTGGCCAGGGTCAGGTCAAGTACAGCGGCATCGGCAGTGCCTGCGGCAACTTCCATCAGGCAGTCGGTCTGAACGCTCTTGGAAACGTAATCAGCCTGTGCCAGGTTCTCGTCTCCCTCAATGGCAGCCTCACCGGCGGAACCAGCCTCGGCGACCACGGTCTTACCCACCAGGTCAGCGGTAGAGGTATAATCGGTGCCATCTTTCACAACGACCACCTGTGCATTCTTTGCATAAGCCTTGGTGGCAGCGGTGTTCTGCATGATGTCATCGGTCAGGGTCATGCCGTTCCAGATGCAGTCGATACTCTTGGCATCCAGCTCCACGACCTTGGTATCCCAGTTGATCTCCACAAACTCCGGCTCCACACCCAGCTTTTCGCAGACAGCAGTGGCCAGCTCGGTATCAAAACCGGTGAAGTTGCCATCGGCATCGGTGTAGTTCATGGGTTCGTAAACGGTGTAGCCAATGACCAGCTTGCCCTTGCCCTTGATGTAATCCAGGTCGCTGCCTGCGGTCTGGGAAACGGCAGCACTGCCGGAAGCAGAGGCCGAAGCAGATGCGGCAGTGGAAGTGGAAGCGGCACCGCCGCAGGCGGCAAGGCTCAGTGCCATGGCACCGGCCAGGAATGCGGATACAAGACGTTTCATATACGGTTCCTCCCTCAGTGGCAAGCAGCTTCGTTTTATTGCTTTACCATGCTAAATTGCTAAACTGTGGTTATAGAATAGCGCGTTTTCTGCCATTTGGCAAGGGGGAAAACTGATTTTTCGCAGTTTGCTCAAATCCTTACCGCTTTATCACGGCAAAGCGGTCATTTTGACAAAACAAAAACGCCGCGTCGGCAGCTGCCAGACGCGGCGAGATGTTTTTCTCTGAAAACGCAGCGGAATGCCACCGCCCCCCTATCCGGGAGAGCCGGTGCGCGATTGCGAGACCGAAAAGTGCTTTCCTCCTCAGTTCAGGGCATTCAGCGCCGCCTTTTGCAGATCGGTGATGTCAATGGTACACAGAGCCTTCAGGTCGGCATCGCCGCCGGAAAGCCCGGCGATCTCGGTGCGGGTCTTGCCCTTGAGGGCATCACAGAAGCCCTCGCTGTGCTCGTACCACTCCTTGCCCAGCGCCGACGCACCGCGCATCCCGTAGTCCTCACCCAGCTCCAGCTTGGTCTTGACGAGATCCGGGGCTGTCACACCGCCGTCCGACACCACCGTCAGGGCCGGCTCGGCCATATCCGCAATGGCGCTGGTCACGCGGCGGTTTGTATCGGTGGTCAGTGCCACGATGCTTACATCCACCTGCGCATTCACATCCTTGTCATCGGTAGCGGTAATGTCCGAAGTCCCGTTCACCGCTTCGATGCCCAACGCGGCCCTGTCGCCCTTGGCGGCACCCAGTGCCCTGGCATTGGCGCAGGCCCGGGTCACGGCATCCCGGTAGCGGTCCACTGCAATGGTGCACCCGCTCAGCAGGTCGGCATCCGTGGCCTTGCCATCCTCATCCACTTTGAGCATGGAGACCTGTTCCGGGGTCATGCCGATCAGGTAACTGGCAAAGGCATCCACCTGTTCCGCCCAGCCCTTTTTCAGAGAGGACACTGCCGCCAGCGGGTAATCGCCCCCCTTCTGCCGCTTGGTGCGCCAGTCGGTGGGCAGGGTCACATGGCCGGTGCTGTCCGCCGAAACAGACACTTCCAGCTCGTCCAGCAGAACACTCTCCAGTTTGCCCTCGCCATCCAGCAGGACAGCGGCCGCTGCCAGCTCAATTTTCCCTGCCCTGTCCTGATCGGTGGCCTCTGTCACCACACCCAGACCGGTTTTCCATGCCGCTGTCTGGGTCTGTGCGGAGGATGTGCCGCTGCTTCCGCTCATGCTGCCGGGGCTGCCCGACCCGGCGTTCGTTTTGCCGCAGGCGGTCAGCAGCAGCGCTGCCGCCATGGCACAGCTCCAAAGAGCCCGATGGTTCTGATTCATAGATACGCTCCCTTTCCACACGGCCCGTTGGGCCTTTGCCCCATAGTATGTCCAGAAGAACGTAAAATTACGCAGCCGACGGGAGTTTTCCAAAGCAAGTGTCCGCTGGGGTGGGACCCTGTTGCCGCAGGCAATAGGGCGGGCGATGGAATGGCCCGTTTCACTTGCGTGGAAAAGCTCCCCGAGTGCTGCGCGCAGCCGCTTACATCAACGGACTCAGCAGCCGCAGCACGCTGTCCAGTGCTGTGCCCGGCAGATTGGTGCGGCAGTCGGAGCGCTGGACCTCCCGGCACTGCGGCAGGGTGCGCTCCACATCCTTCCGCAGGGCGGCGATCTGGCTGTTATGGAAGAGCAGTGTTCCGCATTCAAAGTGGAGGAACAAGCTCCGATAATCCATATTGATGCTGCCCACCACGGCGACACGGTCATCACTGACATAGCACTTGGCGTGGAGGAAACCGGGCGTGAATTCATAAATGCGCACACCCGCCCTGAGCAGGGGCAGATAGTAGGAACGGCTGAGCCGGAACACCAGCTTCTTATCCGGGATCCCGGGCAGGATGAGCCGCACGTCCACCCCGCGCTTGGCCGCATTTTTCAGAGCATCCAGCATCTCCTCGCCCACGGCCAGGTAGGGCGTATAGATATAAACATATCTCTGGGCCTGAGAGAGGATGTCCAGATAGACCGTCTCGGCCAGCGGTTCCTCGTCCAGCGGGCTGTCCGCGTAGGGCTGCACCACGCCATCCTGCACTGCGGGCAGGCGGGTGGGCGCAAAGGCGGTGTAATCGGTCTCCTGCGGGCGGAAGGCGTTCCATGCATTGAGGAACATCACGGTAAAGTTCCAGACAGCGGCACCCTCCAGACGGATGGCCGCATCCTTCCAGTAACCAAAGCGCTGCTCGGCATTGATATACTCATCCGCCAGATTCACGCCGCCGGTGTAGGCCACATTGCCGTCAACCACCACGATCTTGCGGTGGTCGCGGTGGTTCATCACCAGCGAGACCAGCGGCACCACCGGGTTGAAGGGGATGCAGCGGATATGCGCCTTCTCCATGCGGATGACAAAATCACTGGGCAAACCCAGCAGGCTGCCAAAATCATCGTAGATCAGCCGCACATCCACACCCTGAGCGGCCTTGCGGCGGAGGATCTGCTCCACGCCGTCCCACATTTTGCCGGAACGGAGGATAAAAAATTCCAGAAAGATAAATTTTTCCGCCTTGTCCAGATCCGCCAGCAGCTGGGGATACATCTCCTCCCCGCAGGAAAAGTAGTGAGCAGCGGTATCCCTCCAGGCCGGATACGGCCCGAACTTTGCCACATAGCGGCTCAGGTTCCGGCTGGAGATATCCAGCGCATCGGTCTGGCCCTCGGGCTGGGCAAGCTCGGTCTGATGGGCCTGTTCCACCTTCTGCATCCGCTCCCGCAGATACTTGGCGGGGGCCTTGTTGCCAAAAGCCAGATAAAGCGCGCCGCCCAGCAGGGGCAGAAGGCCGATCAGAACGATCCAGCCGATCTTATAAGCACTGTTTTCATCCTTGCGCACCAGATACAGCACGATCATGATGCTCAGCGCCTTCAGGACACCGTTCAGCCAGACCCGCCCCGCCGTGAACGACCAGAACGCCCAGAGCAGCCAGAGCACCTGTAGAGCCACCAGCACCACTGTGATCGTGACACGGTTGAAGATGCGGTTGAAAAACTTGACGATGGGCAATCTGAACATGTGGTATCCCTCCCCTGCCGCCCACGGCGATTTTTGATGCTGTTAGTATAGCGCAGAGCGGAAGATTTTGCAAACAAAAAAACGCCCACAACGGCTTTCCCCGCTATGAGCGCCTATTCAATCGTGGGCAGAATTTTTCCGAGGGCCGTTCGCTTATGCTTCCGCGTCCTCATAACCAACCAGCAGGCCACCCAGCTCTGCATAATAGCTGCACAGACCGCCGCATTCGCTGATGTCCACCTTTGCTCCATCAAACACAGCCTGTACCATGTGCTTCAGGCGCTCGGCGGCAGCGGGATTGCCGCAGTGAGAGATATGGAGCCTGCCGTTGGTGTAGCCGTGCTCCTTGAGTTCCAGCACGATGCGTTCCAGCGCGCCATGCTCACCACGGGTCTTGCAGAGAACATCCAGCTCTCCGGCCTCACTTGCCTGTCCGATGACCCGGATGCCCAGCATCCGCGCCACAGCGGCAACGGCAGGCTTCACGCGGCCATTGCGGGCCAGATTGGCCAGCGATTCCAGCGAGAAGAGCAGATGGGTGTGCTTGTGGTAGCGGAGCATCTCTTCACAGACCTCGTCAAACTCCTTGCCCTCAGCCAGCAGATCCCGCAGATGCTCGGCCAGCAGGCGCTGCTCCGGGCCGGTGGAAAGGCTGTCCAGCACGAACACCCGCTTGCCGGGGTTCTCCTGCTGGTATTCCTCGGCGGCCAGCTGGGCGGCATTGTAGCTGCCGGACAGAGTGCCCGTGATGGTGATGGCATACACCTCGTCGGCTCCCTCGTAGGCGGCCAGCCAGTCGCTGACGTTGGGGCAGGAGGTCGAGGTCTTGCCCTTATAGGTACGCAGGGTCTGGGCCATGCCCACGGCATCCATCGTGCCGTTGTCCAGATATTCGGCATCGTCGGTGATGATCTTCAGGGGAACGCATTCAAAATCCACGCCCTGCAAGGTGTACAGGCTGGCGGAGGAATCCACAACAATCTTGGTGTTCATAAGCATTTATCTCCATTCCGGCGGCAGCGGATGCCGCAGTTTTTCCTGTTGTCTGAATCACTATATCAGCTTTTCAAAACCCTGTCAACTGTTTTATTGAATTATTTCAAAAGTTTTCAATTTCCTGTTGACCGCATTTCCAAAACATGGTATACTGTCCGCATGAAATTAGAATCAAACCGCCGCGTTGCGGCCTGCGCCGCAGGGTTTGCCCTGCCCCGGTATGCAGAACTCCCCACCGTAGGGCTTTATCTGGATCAGAGTGTACAGTTTGTCAACGGGTGTTTCCGCACATTTCAGGGGGTGGAGCTCACCGCTTCCATGGTGAGCAACTACGTTAAGAAAGGGATCATCAGCCACCCCATCAAAAAGAAGTATACCCGGGATCAGCTGGCCTGCCTGATCTACATCGTGGTTTCTAAAAATGTCCTGTCCATGGAAAACATCGACAGTCTGTTCAAGATGCAGCGGGCGCATTATACCTCCGCGCAGGCGTATGATACCTTTTGCGATGAGCTGGAGAATTACCTGCCCTATGTGTTCGGCCTGACCAAAAGCTTTTCCGAGCTGGAGCCGGATGTTGATGATGCACGCAAGCTCCTGCGCAGTACCATCATCTCGGCTGTGAACAAGATCTATCTGGACTGCGTTTTCACCGACCTGCGGCAGGAGCAGGCCCTCTGGCCCGATATCCTGCCGGATCTGGCATAACAACAAAAATGGCCCTGTCCGTCATGCTTTGCAAAGCAATGATGGAGAGGGTCATTTTTTCTTAAAATGTAAGCGCGGGGCTGATCTCATTGCGGCGCTGGGCCTGCACGATGCAGTCCTTTTCCGGCACGACACCTGCCGCGCCCAGGGTGTTGAACATGGTCTGCAAGGCAAGTGCCGGGGTGTTATTCTCCTGCGAGAGATGGCAGAGGGCAAACTTTTTGCATCCCTCCTGGATCAGCTCCAGCAGCTTTGCCGAGCACTCATCGTTGGAGAGGTGGCCCCGGTTGGACTCGATGCGGGAGCGCAGGTAGTAGGGATACCGCCCGCTGCGGAGCATGTGGAGGTCGTAGTTGCTTTCCAATGCCACCAGGTCACAGCCGCTCAGGGCCTGATGCACCGGCGGGGTCAGGACTCCCAGGTCGGTGGCAATGGTCATGGTCTTGTTGTCCGGGGTGCGGATGCGGTAGCCCACGCAGGGCACGTCGTGGCTGGTGGGGAACATCGTCACGCCGAAATCTCCCACATCCTCTTCCCCGCCGGACAGGGTGCGCAGCGCACAGCTGGCGGGCACGATACCATTTGCATCCAGGAAATCCAGCGTATCGTCTGCGCCGTATACCGGCAGCGGATTCTTTTTGAGGAAGGTGGCCAGCCCCTTGACGTGGTCAGAGTGCTCGTGGGTGACCAGAATGCCCGCACAATCGCTGATGTTCAGGCCCAGCTCCTTGAGCGCCGCCGAGGTGGTGCGCACGCCCTTTCCCATATCGATGATGATGTACTTTTCCCCCGTGCGCACCACGCTGCAGTTGCCGGAGGAACCAGAGTATAACGAGATGAATTCAGACATTTCAAACCTCAAGAAACGAACCTCTCCGTCATTGCTTCACAAAAGCTCCCTGTCAGGAAAACTTCTGCAAAACAGACTGAGAGGTTCTGAATGATCACATTGCCGATTCCAGTGCGGCAGGCATCCGATCCACCTTGCTGATCTCAGCGCCCAGGCCGCGCAGCTTTTCCACAATGTTCTCGTAGCCGCGCTCAATGTGGCCGATCTCCTCGATCTCGCTGGTGCCGTCTGCCATCAGGGCAGCAACGACCATGGCCGCACCGGCACGCAGGTCAGAAGCACGCAGGGGGGCAGGGTTCAGCTTGTCCACACCCTCAAACACGGCCACCTGACCGTCCACCTGCACCACTGCGCCCATCTTGCGCAGCTCGTCCACATAGCGGAAGCGGTTATCCCACACGCTCTCGGTGATGGTGGAGGTGCCCTTTGCCACGCTGAGCAGCACCCCCATCAGGGGCTGCATATCGGTAGGGAAGCCCGGGTGAGGCATGGTGTTGATCTTCAGCGGCAGGATATCGCCCTTGCGGGAGACGCGGACGGAATCATCGAATTCCTCCACATCCACACCGGCACGGCGGAGCTTTGCCGTGATGGGTTCCAGATGCTTGGGGGTGACATTTTTGATCAGAACGTCGCCGCCGGTGGCAGCAGCGGCAACCATGTAGCTGCCCGCCTCGATCTGGTCAGGGATGATGCTGTAAGTGCAGCCGTGCATCTTTTCCACGCCGCGCACCTTGATCACATCGGTGCCGGCACCGCGCACATCCGCGCCGCACATATTCAGGAAGTTTGCCAGATCAACGACATGGGGCTCCTTGGCGCAGTTTTCCAGAATGGTCTGGCCCTGTGCCATCACAGCGGAGAGCATACCGTTCATGGTAGCGCCCACACTGACCTTATCAAAGAAGATATGGGCACCGTTCAGTTCCTTGGCACGCACGGTGATCATGCCGTAGTCCACGCTGTCCTCTGCACCCAGTGCGCTGAACACCTTGAGGTGCTGGTCGATGGGGCGGGGGCCCAGATTGCAGCCGCCGGGCATGGCCACCTGTGCCTTGCCAAAGCGGGAGAGCAGTGCACCCAGGAAGTAGTAGCTGGCACGCATCTGGCGGGACAGATCGTCCGGGACGTTGGTGCAGTTCAGATGGGTGGTGTCGATCTCGTAGGTATTGCGGTTCAGCATCTTGATGCCGGCACCCAGGGTGCTCAGGATCTTCAGACTGACTGCCACATCACTGATGTCCGGCAGGTTTTCGATCACACAGACATCTGCCGCCAGAATGGTGGCAGGCAGAATGCCCACAGCCGCATTTTTTGCACCGGAAATGGTGACTTCGCCATGCAGGGGCTTGCCGCCCGTAATAACAAACTTTTCCAATTTTATAATCTCCTTGTCGCAGGCCCGCCAGCGGCAGGGCCACTCAGGGTTCTTACTTGATCTCTCCGCGCACCGCTGGGTACACACCCTCACGATACAACTATCTTATTATACACAACTTCGGGCAAAAATCAAAGCCCCCTTTTCCACTGCCCGATTATTTTCTGTTTTGCCCAGAATCTGCGGAGATATTCGATATTTTTGTTTCTTATTTCAAAAATTTTACAATCAGCGCCCCTTACCAGACGCAATCCTCGCTGCAGGTCTCCTTGATCCAGCCCAGCTGATAGGCTTTGACCAGCTGTTTCAGGTCATGCACCCGCTCCCGCAGGATCTCGCCCTCGTCCGTCTCTTCCACCAGAATGCGGTGGTTCTCCGTTTCCAGAATGTTCTTCTGCGACACGATGTCGATGTTTTCGTTCACGGCCTTTTCGGCACTGACAAAGGGCTGATGGGTCCGCAGGGACATGGTGCGGCTGGAGTACACCAGCGTATACCCTGCAATGCCGGTCTTTTCATGGTAGGCGCGGCAGAACCCGCCGTCAATAACGACCAGACGGCCCCCGCCCTTGATGGGGCTCTCGCCGCTCTTCTCCCGCACCGGCACATGGCCGTTGACGATGTGGCTGGTGCCGGGCAGACCGAATTCCGCCAGGATGCGGCGGCAGGCGGCCTCTTCATTGTACCATGTATAATAGGGGTCCTTGACTTCCTCGTGGGTGGCGGGGTCGGCAATATACAGCCGCTCAAAGGTGGTCATGGCGCTGCGGCCGAACAACGGCGACAGCTTGCCGCACCACAGATACCACAAAAAGTCCTGACCGCTCCGCCGGGCTGCGCTGCCCTCGGGAGCAAAGTAGCCGCGGCGTGCCCGCTCGTCACAGTAGTCCATCAAGCCGCGGCCCGAGTAGTTGTGTCCCTCGAACCGCTCCACGGCAAAGCTGCCGTTTTTGGTCATGGGCACCACACCGTGGTAGAGCAGGTTGCCGTTCTCGATGTGGTAAACGCTGCCCTTGGCGTACAAAAATTCCACATGCTGCTGCAAACGCTCGCTCTGCCGGAAGGATTCCACCAGCTTGCGAAGCACCAGCCGCTCATCCTCATTCAGGGCGGCGGGGTCTGCCGGGTCCACGGTGGGGAAGCTGGTGTCCCGCAGGGGGTATGCCTGCCCGTTCAGGGTCACTGTTCCCTTTTTCCAATCGATGTGCCGCAGGAAATCCCGACCCTGCATCTTGAAATCCGGGTTGCGGTCGATGACCTTGCACTCCATCTTGAGCATCAGAATGGTCACGGCCTTGTGCATCACGGCACAGCGGTGGAGCATTCCTTCGGTGTAAGGGCCGCGCGCCGCGTCGGTGTGGGGCATCCAGAGGGTCAGGTCGTCATTTCCGTAGAACTGCTCGGCCATCCGCTGCAGGTGCCGCAGGTTGATGCCGTAGCAGTCCTCAAGCATGGCATGGTTGTGGTAGGCCAGTGTCGTTTTGAGCACGGTGCAGACGCAGATGGGACTTCCGGCGGCGGCACCCATCCAGACCACGTCATGGTTGCCCCACTGGATATCCACATGGTGGTGGCGCATGAGCCGGTCCAGTATGATATCAGGCCGTGGGCCGCGGTCAAACAGGTCCCCCACGATGTGCAGCTTGTCCACAGCCAGCCGCTTGATGAGCTCACACAGCCGGACGATGAACCGGTCGGCGCGGCCATTTTCGATGATGCTTCCCACGATCTGCCCGTAATAAAGGTCCTTGTCGTGGTCCTCAAAGTGGGCATGGAGCAGCTCATCCAGAATATACCCGCAGCTGGACGGCAGGCAGGAGCGCACATGCTGCCGGGTATGCTTGGAGGACACCAACCGGCAGATATCAATGAGCTGAAGCAGGGTCTCCGTGTACCAGTGGTCAAGCGCTTCTTCATCCGTGCACTCGGCTTTGAGCCGGGGCAGCTTCTCGTTGGGGTAATAGATGAGCGTTGCCAGCTCGGCACGGGTCTGTTCCGGCACGCTCTCCCCCAGCACGATGTCCACCTTTTCCCGGATGACACCCGAAGCCGAGTTCAGGATGTGGACAAAAGCCTCGTTTTCACCGTGCAGGTCGCTCATAAAATGTTCGGTGCCCTTGGGCAGCTTGAGCAGGGCCTGGGTGCTGATGATCTCACTGGCGGCGGCCGCCTGCGAGGGGTAATCCCGTGCCAGCAGGGAGAGATATTTCAAATGATCCCGGATCTCCTCGTTTTCGGTGCGCATGATATCCTCCGTCCGATATGTAGTATTTTTGCATAATATATAATATTCTATCATAGTATACCACATTCCATGTCATAAATGGTATAATAAACAAGAGTAATTCTGTCAAATCTTTTGCAAAGGACTTGGATATTATGCCCAAAACCATTTCTGTTGCCGTGCCGGAAGCCTGTACTCTCTGCCCCAGGCAGTGCAAAGCCGACCGGGCCGCCGGGCAGACGGGCTTCTGCGGGGCGGGCCGCACCCTGAAAGCGGCCCGCGCTGCCCTGCACTTCTGGGAGGAGCCCTGCATCAGCGGCACCCGGGGCAGCGGCACAGTGTTCTTCTCCGGCTGCACCCTCAAGTGCTGCTTCTGCCAGAACTACCCCATCAGCGCCGAGGGGCTGGGTAAGGAGATCACCGTAGAGCGCCTGGCCGAGATCTTTCTGGACCTGCAGGCGCAGGGAGCCCACAACATCAATCTTGTCACGCCTGGGCAGTGGCGGCCCTGGATCATCGCCGCCCTCGACCTGGCCCGGGCGCAGGGGCTGCATCTGCCCATCGTCTGCAACACCGGCGGATACGAGACCGTGGAGAGCGTGCACGCCTGGCGCGGTTTCATCGACATCTGGCTGGCCGACCTGAAATATGTTTCCCCTGCCCTTTCGGCAGAGCTTTCTGCCGCGCCGGACTATTTTGCACAGGCCAGGCCCGCCATTGAAGCCATGATGGCTCAGGCCGGGCACCCTGTTTTTGACAGCGAGGGCATCCTGCAGCGGGGCGTGATCCTGCGCCACCTTGCCCTGCCCGGCCATGTGGACGACAGCTTTGCCGTGCTCGATCAGATGGCAGCTTGGAACAAGGCCGACCCGGGGTGCTTCCTGCCCAGCGTGATGAGCCAGTACACCCCCTTCTATCAGGCGGCAGATCACGGCATCGGGCGGCGCATCACCACCTACGAATACCGCCGGGTGGTCAACTACGCCATGGATCTGGGCCTCAGTTCTGGCTATATGCAGCAGAAGAGCAGTGCAAAGGAAGAGTATACGCCCAGCTTTGACCTGACGGGGGTGTGAACCGGTCGAGGGGCTGAACCTCTCAGCCATCGCTATCGCTCGGCAGCTCCCCTAATAGGGGAGCCATTGGCATATCGTCGCGTTTTCGAGGGTTCCGCTTCGCTACGTTTGGCCCTGCTAGCGTAATGTTCTGCCTTGCGGCAGATGTTGATTGCAGAGCCAGCGGCGAATAAATCGCAAAGAGAATCTTTTGCCAAGGCCTCCCCTACTAGGGGAGGTGGCATCGAGCGTTAGCGATGATGACGGAGAGGTTTACACCTTTCCCTGCCCTTTCGTCAAAACAACCAAAATTTCTTTTTCTTTTTCTCTCGGCCGAAACAGCATTTGCTTGCTATCCGGTGCGCTGTGCGGTATAATGGATACAACAATGTGTTCTCACATGAAATGGATCCCAGAAACGACTTTTTAGGAGGAGCGTTATGGAACACTACAATCCCATCCTCGGCAGCGAGCCCAACGGCCAGAAATTTATCACCTGCGGCGAGATCATGCTCCGTCTGACCCCGCCGAACTACGAAAAGATCCGCATGGCATCCAGCTTTGAAGCCAGCTACGGCGGCAGCGAGGCCAACATTGCACTGGCCCTGGCCAACCTGGGTGTGGACAGCACCTTCTTCAGCGTAGTGCCCAACAACAGCCTGGGCAAGAGCGCGGTGCGCTGGCTGCGCTCCAACGATGTGCATTGCACCCCCATGATCCTGACCGAGCCCAACGAGACCCCCTCCAACCGGCTGGGTACTTATTATCTGGAGACCGGCTACGGCATCCGCGCTTCCAAGGTCATTTATGACCGCAAGCACAGTGCCATTACCGAGTACGATTTCTCCCAGGTCGATCTGGACGCTCTGCTGGACGGCTACGACTGGCTGCACCTGAGCGGCATTACCCCGGCACTGGGCCCCAACTGCCGCGGCCTCATCATCGATATGCTCAAGGTGGCCAAAAAGAAGGGCCTGACCGTCAGCTTTGACGGCAACTTCCGCTCTACCCTGTGGAGCTGGGAGGAAGCCCGCGATTTCTGCACCGAGTGTCTGCCTTATGTTGACGTTCTGCTGGGCATTGAGCCCTACCACCTGTGGAAGGACGACAACGATCACAGCAAGGGCGACTGGAAGGACGGCGTGCCCCTGCAGCCCAGCTATGAGCAGCAGGACGAGATCTTCCAGCATTTCATTGCCCGCTACCCCAACCTCAAGTGCATTGCCCGCCATGTGCGCTATGCCCACAGCGGCAGCGAGAACAGCCTCAAAGCCTTTATGTGGTACGACGGCCACACCTTTGAGAGCAAGCTCTACACCTTTAATATTCTGGACCGCGTGGGCGGCGGCGATGCCTTTGCCAGCGGCTTGATCTACGCCATGCTGCACAACTATAAGGCTATGGACATGATCAACTTTGCCGTGGCAAGCAGCGCCATCAAGCACACCATCCACGGCGATGCCAACATCACCGATGATGTCAGCTCCATCCGCAACCTGATGAACATGAACTACGACATCAAGCGGTAAGCTTTCCGCTCTCAACCCGTTCCCAGATTTTCCCCGGGGACGGGTTCTTTTTTTATTGCCCGCGATGCTGGAAAAGCCTTTTCTTGTACATTCCTCCAAACTTTTTTGTGAGTTCCTACAATTCCATTGACAGAGAATTCCACGCATGGTATTCTTCAAATTGGTATTATTACCTTTTTTTGCCATACATTCTATGTCGTTTTTCTGCGGCACTCATCCATGAAAGCGAGGAAATCCATGAAAAAACGGTTTGTCAGTCTATTAGTGGCACTCAGCATAACGTTAACATTCCTACCCATGGGAGCAGTAGCAGCGGCTCCGAATAAGATTACTAAAGGGGACCTCATATATACAGTTAACGCCGATGGAGAATCGGTTACAGTTTCCGGTACATCAAGAAAACCTACACAACTTACCATTGGGAGCTCAATTTCAGATGGTAATGGTAAATCATATACTGTAACAAAAATTGGAATGGGGGCTTTTAATAATGTACGTAACACGCTTACGGAAGTTACATTGCCTCCTACGTTGGACGAAATTGAAGACAGTGCATTCTTTAAATGTTCCAGTCTAACTGAGATTACAATCCCTGAAGGTGTTACAAAAATTGGCACAAATGCTTTTTATGGTTGTTCTCAATTAACAAGCATTACGATTCCGAGTACCATCAAAAATATGGATGCGGCTTTTCCAAGCAATCCCAAGTTATCTCAAGTCACCTTAACAAATGGCATTTACAGAATCAGTAGTAGCGCTTTTAAGGATTGTACAGGGTTAACAGAAATAAAGGTACCTACAAGTGTGTATGAAATCTGCTCAGACGCGTTTAATGGATGCACAGGTCTTACAAGCGTGACCCTTGAAAAGGGTATTAACATTATAAATAGAAACGCATTCAAAGATTGCACAGAACTAAATGATGTAAAATATAATGGATATAAAACAGACTGGGACAAAGTCAGAGTTAATAAAACAGGCAATGATACACTAACCAGCAAAGTTCAGTATCTGTGTGATATCAACTTTGATTTGAACGGTGGCACTATAAATGGTAGTAACACTGTGAACAAGCAGACTGTTTACAGCAAAGATAAGTTGGTAACCGCAAAATGCTACCCGAATGACCAGACGTTTGTAGTTCCCTCCGACCCTGTAAGAGAAGGTTATACATTTCTTGGCTGGTATACACAGGCAGAAGGCGGCACAAAATATACATTTACAGAAGCCGTCAGCAGCAACATCATCTTGTATGCCCATTGGAACGCACATAGCCATACTGTAACACTGGAGAACGACGAAAACAAGAAAACGAACTCGTACGACTATGGTTCGTCCGTTTCTGTTCCTACACCCACAAAGAAAACCGGCTATAACTTTAATCATTGGGAAGTTACCGTTCCTGATGGAGAAACCGCCCCATCCTTGAACGGCCCAGATGAGAACGGCAATTATAGTTTCTCCATGCCGGACTATGATATAACCTTGACTGCAAAATGGACACAAAAAGATGTGATCGACCCGGATGTTGACCTCAAGTTTGACGCGGTAACCGGAGAAGTGACATCGAACAATACTCAAGTCAATGCTGATGATATCATCAATAGGAAGTTTTATGATGATAAGGGAAATGAAGTTCCCGGTGAGAAATTGAATGACCGCGGGCTCCCTACGGAACCGGGCGATTATATCGTCAAAGTTGATGTCAAAGAGACCGAAAATACCGCTCCCGCGAATCAAATCACTGGCAATCAGATTAAGTGGAGTTACAATGTTCCCCAGAAAGAAGAAAAGGTCACCTACACTCTATCCCTTCTTGGCGGTATTGCAAAAGTAAACGGCAAGGATGCTACTATCAATGACAATGGTGACATTACCATTGAAAAAGGTGCAACAGTGGAAGTAACCTTTGATAAGAGCATTCTTTCCGATGCTCAGACTTTTGACCAGTGGACAATTAAGCCTGCCAGCGTGCTGAACGCTGTTGAACCCAAGGCTGAAACCATTACCTTTACCATGCCGGGTGAAAATGTTATTATCGAAGCCATGACAAAGGATGCAAGCATTGAGGAAGAGCCCAACATTCTGGGCACTACCCTCATCATTGGTACTGCCGCCGCGGGTACCGCGGTGCTGGCCTACCAGACCTATCAGTTGGGTACTGAGTTCTATCTGATTTGCGCCCTGCCAACCGGTACAGCTATTCCAACAAACCGAGGTGAGCTGGCTGCACTGGTGTGGAACAATGCAGGAAAGCCTGAACCCGCCGCCGTGCTGAACGCCAATGCCACTGAGACTGACAAGGCCATTGCATGGGCCGTGGAGAACGACCTGCTCAAGGCCGCGAAGAGCAACGGCGAAACCTATGAAGCAACTGATCCTGTAAGCCGCACAGAGGTTATCAAGGCATGGAATCAGGTGCAGGCGTTCAAAAAGTAATTCGTACCGTAACGAGAAGAACAAATAACACCGCAAACCCAATACTCTAATAGAGAACCCCCCTGCCGGTGATCTCCCGGCAGGGGGGTTCTCTATGCTTTAAGAAGCAACTACTTTATTGCCGCTTCATCTTTTTTAAGAAAGGATCATACGGTCGTTGGCGAACTCGCCGCCGGACGCGATCTGGAACTTGGCCAGCAGGTCGGAGACGTGCAGGTTCCTCTTCTCTTCCCCGGAGACATCATAGATGATGTGGCCCTCGTGCATCATGATCAGGCGGTTGCCGTACTTGATGGCATCCTTCATGTTGTGGGTGATCATCATGGTGGTCAGGTGGTTCTCCTCCACGATCTTGGCCGAGAGGGTCAGCACCTTGAGCGCCGTCTTGGGGTCCAGAGCGGCGGTGTGCTCATCCAGCAGCAGGAGCTTGGGCTTGTTCATGGTAGCCATGAGCAGGGTCAGTGCCTGGCGCTGACCGCCGGACAGCAGGCCCACGCGGGCGGTCAGGCGGTCCTCCAAGCCCAGGTCCAGGCTCTTGAGCAGTTCACGGTAGCGCTCCCGCTCGGCCTTGGTGATACCGATCCTCAGGCCGCGCCGCTTACCGCGCCGGGCGGCCAGGGCAAGGTTCTCCTCGATCTGCATGGTGGCGGCGGTGCCGGTCATGGGGTCCTGGAACACGCGGCCGATATAGGCGGCGCGCTGGTGCTCCCCCAGTTTGGTCACATCGGTGCCGTCAATGATGATCTTGCCGCTGTCCACGGGCCACACACCGGCCACGGCGTTCAGCATGGTGGATTTGCCCGCGCCGTTGCCGCCGATGACGGTGACAAAATCACCTTCGTTCAATTTCAGATTCAGACCGTTCAGGGCCGTTTTCTCGTTGACGGTACCAGCGTTGAAGGTCTTGGAAACATTCTGGATCTCAAGCATTTTTTGCATCCTCCTTCTGTGCCTTCTTTGCCGCAGGCTTTGCGAAGTACTTGCTCTTCCAATAGGGCACGGCCAGGAACACCGCCACCACGGAGGCGCTCAGCAGCTTGAGCAGGTTTGCGTCAAAGCCGAGGGTCAGCACCAGCTGGATGACGATGTAGTAGATGATGGCACCCAGCGAGACGGACACCAGCTTGAGGGCAAAGTTGTGGAAGATGCGGCTGAACAGGGCCTCGCCGATGATGACAGCGGCCAGGCCGATAACGATGGCACCACGGCCCATGCTGACATCAGCAAAGCCCTGATACTGGCTCAGCAGTGCGCCGGACAGGGCCACCAGACCGTTGGAGACCGCCAGACCCAGCACCACATTGAAGCTGGTGTTGATGCCCTGGGCGCGGCTCATGGCGGGGTTGGAACCGGTGGCGCGGATGCCGCAGCCCAGCTCGGTGCCAAAGAACCAATACAGTACGCCGATGACCACGGCGCTGACCAGAATGACCATGATGATGGGGTTGTGCAGGGCAAGCTCCTTGACCCAGCGCAGGGAGATCAGCAGGTCGTACTTGTCCACATTGATGGACTGGTTGGCCTTGCCCATGATCTTCAGGTTGATGGAGTAGAGGGCCAGCTGGGTCAGGATGCCAGCCAGAATGGCCGGGATGCCCATAAAGGTGTGGAGCAGACCGGTGACAAGGCCGGTGGCCAGACCGGCCAGCAGGGCGATGAAAAGCGCTGCCCAGACGTTCATGCCGGAGAGCAGGCACATAACGCAGACCGCGCCGCCGGTGCCAAAGGAACCGTCCACGGTCAGGTCAGCCACATCCAGGATGCGGTAGGTCAGGTACACGCCAATGGCCATGATGCCCCAGATGAGGCCCTGCGCACAGGCACCGGGCAAGGCACCGGGCAGGTTGGCAAGTCTTGCAAGAATATCCAAAACGTTTTCCTCCTGTAACTACACTTTTTTCTGATACGGGAAAGCGGAGAAGAACCAAAATTCGCTCTTCTCCGCTGATTTTATTGTAAAGCCTCTCCGTCACCGCAGCGTGGCCCCGGCTTCCCTGTCAGGGGAGCTGTCTGCGAAACAGACAGAGCACTTGTTATTCCTCAATGGCCTCGTAACCCTCGGGAACGGTCATGCCCAGATCATCGCAGATGGTCTTGTTGTACTTCTTGGTCACGTTGGTGTACTCAACGGGCATGGTGGAGATATCGGCCTCACCGGTCAGAACCTTGGCAGCCATCTCACCGGTGGTGTAGCCCAGATCGTAGTAGCTGATGGACAGGGTCGCCACGCCGCAGCCGGAGCAGATGCCCTCCTCACCGGCGAACACGGGCTTCTTGGCCGGGCGGCAGATGCCATCGATGATGCCGGTGTTGGCGGCGCAGGTGTTATCGGTGGGAACATACACCGCGTCGTTCTCGTCGGCAGCCTTCTGGCAGACAGAAGCCAGATCGTTGGAATCAGAGAAAGCGTACTGGGTAGCGGTAACGCCCTTGGCCTCAAGGTACTTCTGGACCTCGTCTACCTGATACTGGCTGTTTGCCTCGGCAGAGCAGTAGAGCAGGCCCACCTTGGTGGCCTCGGGCAGCCACTCGGTGATCATATCCGCCTGCTGATCCAGCGGAGCCAGATCAGAGGTGCCGGAGACATTGCCGCCCACGGTGCCATCGAAATCGGTCAGACCCAGAGCAACACCGTACTCGGTGACGGAGGTGCCCAGAATGGGGATGCTGTCGGTGGCAGCCTGTGCGGCCTGCAGGGCGGGGGTAGCGTTTGCCATGATCAGGTCAACGCCTGCGGAAACAAAGCCGTTGGCGATGGTGGCGCAGGTTGCGGAATCGTTCTGGGCGTTCTGGAAGTCAAAGGTGACATTCTCGCCGAACTGTGCGGTCAGGGCATCCTCAAAGCCCTGGGTAGCAGCATCCAGAGCGGCGTGCTCCACCAGCTGGCAGATGCCAACGGTATACTTCTGGCCGTCAGCCGCTGCGGAAGAAGCCGCAGCAGAGGAAGCGGTGGAAGAAGCAGCCGTGGAGCTGGAGGAACCGCCGCAGGCAGTCAGGGCAGCAGCTGCGCCGCACACAGCAGCGGCAGACAGGAACGAACGACGAGAAATTTTACGCATGATATTACTCCCTCAATTCTACTTTCGCGGCAACAGGACACCGCATGAAAGTCAGTATTCAAGCGGCCTGTCGCATCGCGCTGCCGCTTTACACTCGTGAAGTATATCACACTTTCCGCTCTAAAACAACCGGGGAACAGCCCGAATTATCAATCAAAGTAATTTCATCTATCACTTTTTTCGATGGTTCTGTGCCGCATCTGCATTCCTTCGAGCTTTTTCAGCTCACCGTCCAGCCAGAGCAGATTTTCTTCCAGCTGGGGGCGGTACTCTTTTGCAAAGTCGTACCGGTAATACAGCGCCTGCCACAGCTTTTCCTGCATCCGCCGGGCAAACACCGGCTCAAACAGAGCGTCCAGCCGCTCCACGGTATCCTCCAGCGCCATGCACACCTGCGCCCAGCGCACATCGGTGGCCTCCCGGGCGGGCACATCGTAACGGGCCAGATAATCCCCTACCCTTGCCGCAATGACCTGCCCGCCGCACTGGGTGGGCTGCAAAAAGTAGGACACCTGCCCCTCCTTCGTGATCTCCTGCGCCAGCGGGTAAAGGGCGCAGACCAGCGGCTCGGCATCGTGGATGGCGCAGTGGTTCCCGGTGAGGAAGGGGCAGTTGCCGTGCTCCTCCTTCAGCGGGGCCAGCCGCAGCACCGGCAGGCGGCTGACCCGCCCGATGCTTCCCCGGCAGAACGCCCGGGCCACGGTGCGGGGCGGCAGGCGCAGGCGGGCCGCAATGCGCCACAGGTCAAAACCCGACAGCACGATATCCTCCCGCCCCCGGCAGCAGCCGCCGCAGCCCGCGCAGGTAAACGAAAACGCCTCGTCCCGGGCAAGCAGGGGCGCGGTGCGGGTAAAATCGGTGCGGCCGCAGAGATCGACCTGTGAATCCTTGAGCATGATGGTTCTCCTGTTCTGTGAATGGTTTTGTTCCATTGTACCACAAAGCCGGGCACAGAAAAAGGGAGCGCATCCGCTCCCCTGTTCAGGACCCCCGGCTCACACGGCGGTAGACCGTTACGGCATCCTCGATGTGGTAGGGCGCGGTGCTGTGGTTTCCCCCTGCCCCGGCCGTGACCAGAATGTATTCCCTGCCCTTCACCTCAGCCAGACTGGCAAGGCAGAGCCCTGCTTCCCCGGTGTAGCCGGTCTTACCGCCCAGAATCCGGCCACGGTGCAGCTCTGTGCCGTCCAGCTGGCTCAGCAGGGTGCTGTGCATCGTGAACCCCTGCGGGTGGCAGTTGGTGGCCGGAACGGTATACCGCTCCGTGGTAAACAGCTTGTGGAAGGTCTCGTTCTGCAGGGCTGCTTCTGTCAGCCGGGCCATATCCCGCACGGTGGAAACATGTTCTGGGTCGTGCAGGCCCGTGGGGTTGCAGAAATGCGTGGCGGTCATCCCCAGCTCTGCCGCTTTCTGGTTCATCCGGGCCACAAAGGCTTCCTCGCTGCCGCTCACCTCCCGGGCCAGCGTCTCGCAGCATTCGGCCCCCGAGGGCAGCATGGCCCCGTACAGCAGATCCCGCACCGTGGCCGTTTCCCCGGCCCGAAATCCCGCCAGCGAGGCATTCTGGGCCTGCAGAGCCGGAAAGATCTCCTCGGGCAGGGTCACAGGCGTGTCGAGGTCCGGGTTTGCTTCTATGGCCAGCAACGCCGTCATCATCTTGGTCATGGAAGCCGGATAGATCGTGCTGTCGGCATCCTTTTCGGCCAGCACCTCCCCGCTGTCGGCCTGCAGTAAAATGGCATGGGGACTGTTCAGCCCATCCAGCGTGAGCCGCCGGGGCCACAGCAGCAGAAGCAGGGTTGCCAGCACCAGCAGCCAGAACAGCCGCCGGAAGGCTCTGCGCCAGTGCTTCCGGCAGCGCGGTGAATCTTTCATTCTCGTTCTCATCCCTTTTTGCAAAATCAAAAGCGCTTTCATCCCTTAATACGGGACGAGAGCGCCTTTTTCTGCAAAAAGTGGGGCCGCCCCACAAAAGTTTGTGCAGCGGCCCCAAGCCAGTTTAGTTTTTTACCATTTTACGTCATTTACAGGAACGTGTTCAGTGCTGTGCCTTATGGAACATGCTCTTGCGCTTACGCTCCAGCAGATAGCCGGCAGCCAGCAGAACACCGCCTGCACGCACCAGAACATCTGCCATCCAGTTGGTGGTACCGGTCTGGATCAGCTTGCCGCCCTCCGGGCGGGCATCCCGTACCGGCGGATTCACAGGGGTCTCCGGGGCGGGTGTGGTTTTAGCGACTGCCTGCTCCACGGTGGGAGTGGTGGGCCGTGCATCCTGCACAGCCGGGGTAGTCGGCGCAGTGGGAGTCGGAGGAGTAGGATCGGAGTCCTCGGGCGTTTCCGGAGCCGGATTCGTGGGGATCACAGGGTCGGTCACTTCCCGCAGAGCGCCGTAAATGGTCACGGTGTACTGTGCGGAGTCGGTGCCGTCGATGTCGCCGGTGACCTTCACGTTGGAATCCGGGCCAAAGGCATCCAGTACACCCGCTGTTGCGGTGGTGTTGGGGTTGTTCTGGCTCTCATAGCCCCAGACGATGGTATAGGTCTTGCCCTCATACTCGTACTCGGTGCCATAGACCATATCATAGGCGCTGGGCGCACCCTCTGCCTGCTTTTCGTAGTTGCCCCAGATGAGCTTGGTGTTGCCCTCTGCATCGGTGGTCTTGGTGAAGTTCAGGCTCTTGCCGTTCACCACCATATCCCGCAGAATAACGACCTGATCGCCATTCTCAGCGGTCTGGTAGGCAGTGTCGAAATTGTATCCGGCCTGCTTCAGCTCTTCCAGCACCTTGCCGATGATCTCCGGGTCATGGGAACCGTCCACATCCAGCATATAGTTCAGTGCGGCGGCGGGCACCCACACGGAGAGATACTGCTTCCCGGTCTCCTTGTTCAGGTCAGAGAGGTAGGTGTAGGTCTGGCCTTTATAGGAAAGGGCATCGAAGTTTGCGTGGGTATCATCCTTGGTCAGCAGGAAATTGGTCAGCTTGTCGCCCTGCTCGTTCACCGGCCACAGGGTGTTGTCGGCGCTATAATCATAGGTCAGTGTGCCGCCGGTCACGATGAGGTTCCGGTTTTTATGCTCAGCGTCATACGTAATCGATTCAACATCTACATGCGAATTGTCCTTGAAACGGATATTGATATCATTACCATAGGCATTGATGCCACCATACAGATACTTACCGTTTGTGGTTATAACGCCGTTATCAGCAATCAAAGAGACCCCATCGTCCATCATAATACCCGCAGAAGCAACATATGGTGAACCGGCCGTATCACTGATGTTCATTGCACCATTATCGTTGACCAGAATCGTATGAGTCGGCTTTCCTTGGTATGCACCATCTGCTACACATGCCCATACGCCATAATGAAAAGCGGTCGTCAAATTATACAAACTGTTTGAAACATTCAGTTTAGTCGCATTCCCTTCACTACCGGTCAGGATGATGCCTGCTGCACTCGAGTTGGAATTCACAACGCTTCCATCTCGAATATTCACATTCTTATATCCCGCCCTAATACCATAACCATAAAATGCGCTGGCATCAATATCGAGCTTACTGTGAGCGATATTCAAATCGCCCTTACCGCCTTTTTCCGGGCCATAAATTGCAGTGCCTCCTGCGCCTACGGTTATTTTAGCTTCTGTATCGTCAAGTTTAATGGAAGAAGTACCGTTGTTTCCGGTCATAATACCGATATTGCCAGCATCAATATTAACCTTTGCCTTTTCAAACGTAATATCACCGGCAGATTTGAGTGCCTTTCCCTCCTTGTCTACACCTGCACCCTCGTACTCAATGGCTTTTTTAACATCGCTGATATTCAGCGTACTATCCTCCACAGTCAGGTTTGCATCCGAGCCTTGATGTCCGTAAATACCGGTCGCAGCACCACTGATATCCAGCGTACTGCCATCCTCGACTGTGATATCATCCCAGCTGGCAATGCCAATACCGGTATGCGGCACTTTATTGTCCTTCCCACCGTCTATCGTTAGGGAAGAGCCGCCGGAGAGGGTCAGATCACCGTGCTGGGTAACAGCGCGGCCTGCCTGAGTGGAACTGGAGGTCTTAGTATCCTCAATGGTCACATCAGCGCCGTCCGTGATTTCCACGTCCGAGCCATCTGCCATTACCAAACCGCCTGTGGTCTTACTGATGGTCAGTGAGCCGCCAGCGGGGCTTTCCGTTTCTTCTGTGTCTGCTTCCGCAGTTTCGGTCTTTTCTACACCGCCGCTGATAGTCAGGTGCGTTTTTGCACCCTCGCTGGCGCCCGAACCGTCACCTGCGCCGCCACCGCCCACACGGATACCCTCGACATTGACATTCTTTTTAAGGTCCTCGTTTTCAATTGCCTTGGAGCCATCAATGGCATTCTCGCCCTTCAGGGTAAGATTCACATCAGAATTGTCCTGTACGTTGATACCCGCCTTTCCGTTTTGTGTCAGGTTGACTTTGGTATTATCCAGCGTCAGGTCAACGTTGGTTTCTTTGTTATCATCATCATCTTTCAGATTCACACCGATATCAATGCCGTTGCCGCCGGTGGTCAGGTTGGAATTCTTGACTGTCAGGTCAACATCTGCACCCTCGCCCACCTTGATGATGGTTTTATCCCCTGTGCTCCCGGTATCTGGGAGTGCTTCAGTCTGGGTGCTGGTGTCCACATTCACGCCGTCAACCACGATGGTTGCATCTTTTACATCTTCTTTGACCGTGATGGTATTTCCAGTTGTGGTCTCAGACGTGGAACTGTTCTCTGTGTTGTTGCCAGAAGCATCGGTGGATTGTGTGTCATTATCCGTAGGTGTGGGTACCTCTGTGCCATTGTTGGAGTTATCAGTGGTTGGCGCGTGGCCGTCCTGGACGTAGATCGTACCATCGCCAGTTTCCGCTTTATCCTCATTGACGTAGGTGCGGTGCTTCTCACTGCCGTCCTCACCCTGATAACTGTACGCGCCGCGTTCCTCATCCTTGTCAACAGTTACACTGCCATCGCCCAGATAATACGTCACCGCAGAAGCACTGGGGCCAACCGTGCTCACTGCAACCGCAGTGGCCAGCGACATTGCTGCCAACTTGAATTTCTTGTTTGTCATTTTTCTTCTGCTCCTTTCCAGTTCATGCTCACATGATCGAAAAGTGGTGGTCAAACAGCAGGCCGATCCTTTGTCAACTGTTTTTTGCATGGGAACGCGTTTCTCCCAAAAGCGTTTCCAGCCTTATGATAGCACACCGTACGAAAAAATCAGGCAGAAATAGAAACCTTTGTCAATTTCTTTGCTAGTGAAAGAAAATGCCGCACAACAAAAACAAACCCCTGAAGAATTTCTTCCTCAGGGGTTTCATGTAAGTCGGCGACTACCTATTTTCACGCGCCGTTTCCAGCGAACTATCTTGGGCACGAGTGAGCTTAACTTCTGTGTTCGGAATGGGAACAGGTGGAACCTCACCGTCATCGTCACCGACCAATATGA